>Ga0210044_10000542_pt1 | contig 57280 bp, 50 predicted proteins | sample CryGey13umfilter_2_FD_183959 | JGI IMG/M metagenome (GOLD analysis project Ga0210044, IMG submission 183959) | Groundwater microbial communities from aquifer in Utah, USA - Crystal Geyser 4/9/14 3 um filter (SPAdes) (version 2) | ecosystem: Environmental > Aquatic > Deep subsurface >...
ATATGGAATGTTTAAAGTATGCGACGCCGAAAGAAAAATTAATTCAACACCGGAAAAACAAAAAAACAGCCCAGGAAGCTGTAAAAGTTAAAAAAAGTAAGTGTTCTATTTGACCCCTGCGGGCAGGCTGGCGGACGCACATGCGAATAACTTAATTGTAGTAAATAAACAGTAGCGATAAATTTATGAGAATAGGCATTGATGCGAGGACAATTTTGAATCCGGAAAAGGGCGAAGCCATTGGGGTGGGGCATTATACCTATCAACTGATTCGCCATCTTTTGAAATTGGACAAAGAGAATGAATATGTCTTGTTTTTTGACTTTCGAGTGCGAGAAAAAGACATCAAAAAATTCGCTCAACCTAATGTGAAAATCAAATTTTATCCCTTTTCAGATTACAAAAAATATTTGCCTGGAGCCTATTCGGAAATTTTGGGCACGGCGACTTTGATTAAAGAAGATTTGGATTTGCTTCATACCACTTCTCCCATGAGTCGGATTCCAGAAAGTTATCGCGGAAAAACCGTGGTTACCTTTCATGATTTAGCTGTTTATAAATTTCCTGAGGTTTTTCCAAAAATAGCACGTAGTCGAACTAAAGCCATTTTGCAATTAATGGCCAAGAAGGCTAATCAAATAATTACCGTTTCCAATTCAACCAAGAAAGATTTGGAAGAAATATTTAAATGTCCGGAAGAAAAAATCAAAGTTATTTATTCTGGATTAGATAGTCGGTTTTTTGAGGAAAATGAAACTCCTAGAGAAAGAATTTTGGAAAAATACGGTATTAAAGAAAAATATATTTTATTTTTAGGAACTATCGAACCAATAAAAAATATCACTCGACTTTTTCAAGCGTTCAAAATTTTTAAGGAAAAACAAATAAAAGAAAGGGGCCGATGTTCTCATAAGCTAGTTATGGCTGGAAAAGCTGGTTGGCTATCTAACGAAAATAAACAAATTGCCAAAGATTTAGGAATATTAAAAGACCTTGTTTTTACCGGATATGTTATTGGAGATGAAATCGTTCCTCTTTTCAAACAAGCTGATTTTTTTGTGATGCCTTCGCTGTATGAAGGTTTTGGTACGACCGTTTTGGAAGCCTTTGCAACTGGAACGCCAGCTGTTGTTTCTAACGTTTCTTCTATTCCAGAAATTGCGGGAGAGGCAGCGGAATTAGTCAATCCGTTAGACATTAAAAATATAGCTGAAGCTATGCTAAAATTTGCTGATGACGAAGGTATAAAAAACGCTTATCGTGAAAAGGGAAAGAAGCAAGCCGAAAAATTTAATTGGGAAAAATGTGCAAGAGAAACACTTGAAGTTTATAAGAGTTTGAAGTAATATTAAATAAAGGCGATGATGGAGTCATCACTCTGGAGCCGCAAGAGGAAAGCTGTAAAGCTGTAGAACTTGCCGGGTAAGCCCGTAATAGCTGTTTAAAGTCATGAAATATTAAACATAAAGCATGAAACGATAAAAAATTTGTTTCAAGTTATATGCTACATGTTTTGTGAGCATTAAGGTGGTACCACGGTTTTCGAATCGTCCTTAAACTATTTTTAAGGATTTTTTTGTTTATAAAGCGTTTTAGTAATATAATTGATTTATATGGCATTCAAACAAATAGACCCAAAAATGAAATTTCCCCAAATGGAAGAAGGGATTCTGAAATTTTGGGATGAGGAAAAAATATTTGAAAAATCAGTAGAAAAAAATTCTTCTGATAAATCTTTTGTTTTTTATGAGGGTCCTCCGACAGCTAATGGCCAGCCGGGGTTGCATCATGTTTTGGCACGGGCATTTAAGGATATCATTCCTCGCTACAAAACCATGAAAGGTTATCGAGTGGAAAGAAAGGCTGGTTGGGATACGCATGGATTACCAGTGGAATTGCAGGTAGAAAAAGAAATGGGTCTTAAGAATAAGCAAGAAATAGAGAATATCGTTCCCGGAAATCCACGTGAAAGTATTATCGAATTCAATAAAAAATGTAAAGAGTCGGTTTGGAAATATAAGGATCAATGGGAAAAATTAACTGAAAGAATGGGGTATTGGGTGGATATGAAAAATCCATATATTACCTATAAAAATAAATATATTGAATCAGTCTGGTGGGTGGTGGCTCAAATTTTCAAAACGAAAAACAAAAAAGGAGAAAGCTTAATTTATAAAGGGCATAAAGTTGTGCCATATTGCTATCGTTGTGGGACAACTCTTTCTTCACATGAAGTTGCTCAAGGATATCAAATGGTTAAAGATAATTCTATTTATGTAAAATTTAAAGCTAAGCCAAATCCGGAAAAGGGCATTGATGACAATACTTATTTTCTGGCTTGGACGACCACGCCGTGGACATTGCCAGGGAATGTGGCATTGGCGGTAAATAAAGAGATTGAGTATGTAAAAATAAAATGTCATCCCGAACTTGTTTCGGGATCTCAAGAGATGCTGAAACAAGTTCAGCATGACAGTTGTTATATTTTAGCTAAAAATAGGCTGAGTGTTGTTGAAGGAGAGTATAAAATAGCAGGTGGGTTTTTGGGAAAAAATTTGTTAAATCTTGAATACGAGCCTTTATATAATAGTGAGAACAAAGAAAACAAAAAAGTGCATTATGTAGTTTCAGGAGATTTTGTTTCCACTTCAGAAGGAACGGGCATTGTGCATATTGCTCCGGCTTTCGGAGAAGATGATGCTAATGTTGGTAGGGAAAATAATTTGCCAACACTTTTAACCGTGGATGAAACCGGAAAAATAATCTCTGGGTTTAATATTCCAGGCGAAGGTCTTCCGGTAAAAAAGAAAAACGAAAGAAATAAATATGCAGCTGACGAGTTGATTATAGAAGATTTAAAAGAAAGAGGATTATTATTAAAAGAAGAATTATACGAACATGAATATCCTTTCTGCTGGCGATGCGATACGCCTTTGATTTATTATGCCAAACCATCCTGGTTCATCCAGATGAGCGAACTTTCTTCGGATCTGGGAAAAAATAATGAAAACATAAATTGGATTCCGGAATATATCAAAGAAGGAAGATTTGGCGAATGGCTTCTCGGAGTTAAGGATTGGGCGATTTCTCGAGAAAGATATTGGGGCACGCCGCTTCCTATTTGGGAATGTGCTAAGTGCGGAGAACTGAAAGTCATTGAATCTATATCGGAAATGGAAAAAATGTCTGGACAAAAACTAGAGGATTTACATAAACCATATATTGATGATGTGAAATTTAAATGTGTTTGTGGAGAAGAAATGAAAAGAGTTCCAGAAGTTTTGGATGTTTGGTTTGATTCCGGATCTATGCCATTAGCGCAATTCAGCTATCCCAACCAAGCTTCAAAAGAAGACAAAAAAAAAATTGAAAGCGGAAATTTTTTCCCCGCAGATTATATTTCTGAAGCCATCGATCAAACACGCGGTTGGTTTTATACTTTGCACGCCATCGCAACATTACTTAATAAAGCAGGAAAAGTTCCAGCTGGCTATGCCTATAAAAATGTCATTTGTTTAAATCTCATTTTAGATAGCAAAGGTAAAAAAATGAGTAAATCTAAAGGCAACATAGTTGATCCGATGGAAGTAATGGATAAATATGGCGCAGATATGTTGCGCTGGATGCTTTTTACAATTAATCAGCCAGGGATGACGAAAAAATTTGATATCAAAGGCATGAATGAAATCATGAATCGGGTTTTCCGCATGCTTTGGAATTCATATTCTTTTTTTGTACTCTACGCGAATATTGATCAATGGGAGACAAAAGGAATATGGAAATCAGAAAATCTTTTGGATAAATGGATTATTTCTGAGTTGAATATATTAATCAAAAATGTTGACGAAAAATTAGAGAGCTATGATGTTTACGGCGCGGCCGGAATAATAGAAAAATTTGTAGATAATCTTTCTAATTGGTATATTCGACGATCACGAAAAAGATTTTGGAAATCAGAGGACGATGGCGACAAGGAAAGCGCTTATCAAACTTTGCATATGTCACTGATGGAGCTTTCAAAATTAATGGCGCCTTTTACACCTTTCATATCTGAAGAAATTTATAAAAATCTAACTGGCGAAGAATCGGTTCATTTGGTTGATTTTCCGGTAGCGGATGAAAAATTAATTGATGAAAAATTGAATGAAAATATGGGTGCCCTTCGCGAAATTATAACATTGGGATTACAAGATCGGGCAAAAAATAAAATTAAGGTTCGACAACCTTTAAAGCGTGTTATTCTTGGAAAAAAATATGAAAGTGTTTTTGATGAATTAATTAATAAACCAGAATGGAGCAATATTATCATTGAAGAATTAAATGTTAAAGGAGCTGAAATAGGATCAGAGACTGAAACAGTTGCGATAGACATCGAAATCACTCCCGAATTAAAATTGGAAGGCCAAGCGAGGGAAATTATTCGATTTATCCAAACAATGAGAAAAGAAGCGGATTATGTTGTTGACGATCATATTAGCGTGGGCTATGTTGGAGGCAAGGAGATATTTGAAAAGTTTAATGATTTGATTGCCAAGGAAGTTTTAGCCAATGAAATAAAAGAAACTTTGGAAAATTTTGATTTGGAAAAAGAATTTGATGTTGATGGAGAAAAGTTAAAGATTCAGGTAAAAAAATAAAACAGCTTAATCATAAATTAGTAGCTCGCTGTATTCTTTATAGGGCGGGCTTTTTACTACTCGAAATTTAGCGTATAATTCAAGCATGGAAGATAAATTTCAAGGGATAATTCTCAAAAAAAGAGATGTTTCTGAAGCTGATCGTATTTATTCTGTTTATACTAAGGAAATGGGTAAAATGCAGCTTTTGGGAAAGGGAGTGAGAAAACCAACCGCAAAATTGGCTGGTTTTTTGGAGCCAATAACTTATGCGGAAATTTTTTTTGCTAAAGGAAGAGGAATGGGTAAAATCACTGGTTCCCTGGTTTTGCATAATTTTTCCAATATTAAAGAGAAATGGGAAACATTAGAAAAGGTTTTTTTTGCTTTTTCACAGATGGAAGGATTAATTAAAGATCAGGAAAAAGATGAAATAGTCTTTCGTTTGCTTTTGAATTATTTAGAAACAATGGAAAAACTTCACGAAAAAGAAAAGGCCAGTATTGTAACCGTTGGTTTTTTGTTTAAATTTTTAGCTGAATCTGGTTATCAAATTGATTTATCCCAGTGTGCATTTTGTGAAAAAAAACTGACTTCAGAAAAAAACTATTTTGATGGTGAGCACGGAATAGTGGTTTGTGAGGAATGCCATAAAAAAAATATCGGGCGAAGAGCTATTATCTCTACCCAATCAATAAAAATGATTAGGCTTTTCCTGAATAATAAAATAGAAAATTTAGTAAAAATAAAAACTTCTCAAAGCGATTTGAAAAATTTAGAAGCAAGTTTGAATAATTTTCTGCTTTGGGTAGCTGGTTAATTTGATAAAAAGGGCTAAATCATATAAAATAAAGGGGTAAAATAAAACAAAAAGATGGCTTTATCGGAAATCAAAAATAAGCTTTATAAAAAAGAGGCCGATTCTAATCTGAGTCAGCATGATAAAACAGAATTTGATACTGAAGGAATAACGAAAGGAGTTTCTTCAGAAGAAAATAAACAGGAAGATCAATGGGTGGAAGAAAAAAAAGGCTTTATTGAAGAACAAAAAAAGTTTATTAAAATTGGCGCTATCATATTAAGCGTAATATTTTTTATTGTAGCTGTAGGGGGTATCGTTTATAAAATCCGGCAGTCGGCTTTTAGTGAAAAAAAAGTAATCATTTCTATTGAAGGCAAGACTGATGTAGAAAGTGGTAAATTTATAACCTACGAAATAAAATATAAAAATGATAATCGAGTAGATTTAAAAAATGCTTCTCTTAGATTAAATTATCCCGAAAGCCTTAGACCGGAGGTTGATCCTAATCTAAAAGCGCAAGGCTTAGACAATAGTATCGCGGAAATTGGTGATATTAAAGCTCATACAGAAGGAAAAATTATTTTAAATAGTCGCATTTATAGTCCAAAGGGGACCTTGCTATATCTAAAAGCTGAGCTTCTCTATACTCCTTCCAATTTCAATAGTCAATTTACATCCAGCAATCAGTTGGGAATCAACGTGACTTCCACGGCTATGAATATGGAAATAACTGGGCCACTAAATATTTCCAACGGAGATGCAGTGGATTATTTGATTACTTATAAAAATAACGGAATAGAGGAATTTGGAAATGTGAGAGTTAAATTGGATTATGCGGAAGGATTTTCTTTTTCTTCTTCTGAACCGAAAGTTTCTGAAGGAGAAAATATTTGGCATCTTGGTAATCTTTCTCCTGGCGAAGAAGGAAAAATTGTTATTAGTGGAAAATTGGAAGGGGAAAAGGATCAAATCAAAAAAACTAAAGCAGAACTTGGAACAGTTAGTCAAGGACAATTTGTTAGTTATAACGAAGAAACAACCGAAACAAAAATTATTAGATCTCCACTTTCTATTATCCAAGTAGTTAATAATAATGTAGAAGTAAGGGCTGATGCCGGTGGAGAGCTTTTTGTGGAAATTCAATATGGCAACACTGGAGAATTAGGTTTGAGCAATGTTATTATAACGGAAAAAATAGACAGCCCAATGCTAGATTATTCCAGTTTAAAACTTAACAGAAAAGGGGCCTTTAGTGAGGAAACTAAGACTATAACCTGGAAAGCTTCTGATTTTCCTATTTTAGCTAATCTTGAGGCAGGTGCTGGAGGGAAAATAAGCTTTAGCATAAAATTAAAAAATGTATTTCCGATTGTTACTGCTGATGATAAAAATTTTTCTATTCCTTTTCTAGCTAGAATTGATAGTCCAGATGTGCCCACTCCTTTGGAAATGAATAAAATTATTGCTGGTAATAAAGTGGATGTGAGGGTGAATTCCAAATTAGTTGTTGATGCTGAAGGATATTATAATGATTCGGTAATCGGAAATTCAGGACCAATACCGCCGACAGTCGGAGCGGAAACCACTTATTCAATTCATTGGAAGGTTATGAATATTTCCAATGATGTAGCGGATGCTAAAGTGGAAACAATTTTACCAACGGGGGTAGTTTACACTGGGAAAAAATATCCAGAGAATTCTAATTTGACATATGATGAGAGAAACAATAAACTAACCTGGGTGATTGGAGATATTTCATCTGGAATGGGAATTCTAACTGCCAAAAGAGAAATAGTTTTTCAAGTTAAAATCGTTCCTGCTTCTAATCAACAAAATCAACCAGTGGCTCTTACCGGAGAATCAGTTTATTCTGCTCGTGATTTATTTACTGGAGCTAATCTTTCTGCTCAAGTTGATGCTAAAGATACTCGATTGAGAGAAGATTCAGGCATTGCAGGTACGGGTTATAAAGTTATTGCCAACTAGCGAAAAATGGAAAAGAAAATTAGAAAAAAAATAAGCAGAGAGTTTAAAATAGAAACTAAAAGCGGAGTCATTAATACTCCGTTTTTTATGCCTATTGCCACCAAAGGAGCGGTAAAGAATTTAACCCCAGAAGAATTAAAAGAAATTGGGGCGCAAATTGTCTTGGGAAATACTTATCATCTCTGGCTTCGTCCGGGGGATAAATTAATCAAAAAAGCGGGCGATTTACATAAATTTATGAACTGGGATGGTCCGATTCTGACGGATTCAGGTGGTTTTCAAGTTTTTTCCTTAGGTGCACGGGCACAGCAGAGATTTAATAAGAATAAAAATGGTGTTCACCCCGTTAAATCCGCCAAAGGCGGCACTGCAAAGCAGGAATTTAACAGGGTAAAATTAAGTGAAAAAGGAGTGGAATTTTCTGATCCGTTAGACGGAAAAAAGTATTTTATGTCACCGGAAAAATCAATTGAAATTCAATTAAATTTAGGGAGCGATATCATTATGGTTTTGGATGAATGCCCCCCCTTTCCTTGTTCACGGGAATATGCCAAGAAATCGTTAGAACTGACGACAAGATGGGCCGAAAGATGTTTCAAATATTTTTATAAAGAAGTAAAAAAGATTCACCCCATTAAATCCCTGACAAGTCGGGGTGCGAAGCAATTTAACGGGGTAAAATATAAAAATGGTCGGCCGTTGTTATTTGCCATTGTTCAAGGGAGTGTTTACAAAGACTTGAGATGTGAATCAATTAAACAGCTGACGGGTTTAAATTTTTCCGCCTTAGGCGGACCAGCCTCGGGCTGGGATGGTTATGCAATTGGGGGAGTGGCAGTGGGTGAGCCGCGAGAAAAAATGAAAGAAATTTTGGATTGGGTCTTGCCGTTGCTTCCGGAAAATAAACCGAGATATCTAATGGGCTTAGGTAGGCCGGAAGAAATTGTTGAAGCGGTAAAGGCCGGGATTGATATGTTTGATTGTGTTATTCCAACACGAGAAGGAAGGCATGGGAGAATTTTCCTTTGGAAAAACAAAAAAATTTCCGGAAAGTTCTATGAAGCAATAAATATTAATAACAAAAAATTTAAAGAAGATTTTTATCCGCTAGATAAACTTTGCGACTGTTATGCTTGCAAAAATTATTCTCGTGCTTATCTGCATCATCTTTTTGCGACAAAGGAACCCTTGGCGCTTCGGCTAGCTTCTATGCATAATCTTAAATTTTACCTTGATTTAATGAGAAGTTTGCGTAATAATAGATAATCGAAACATAATCAAAATACTCAATAAAAAAATGAAAAGTATTAAACTTCTTGCGCCGGAGGGCTTGCCCGCCAAAGCATAATAAAGGTATTTGTAAAATAATGAAGAGTAGACAAAATAATTTAGAACTTCTTGCGCCGGCGGGGAGCCCAGAAAAATTAAAATACGCGTTGCATTATGGAGCGGACGCAGTTTATGCCGGTATACCGGACTTTTCTTTACGCGCCAGAATTAATAATTTTGATGAGAAAACATTAAAAGCAGGAGTGGAATATACGCATAAAAAAGGAAAAAAAATATATGTGACTTTAAATATCTATGCCCATCATAGTCATTTAGCGAAGGTGGAAAAGCATCTTAAGTTTTTGAAAAAAATAAAAGTAGACGGAATTATAGTCAGTGATCCAGGAATAATAAGGTTAATAAAAAAATATTGTCCTGAAACGGAAATTCATCTTTCTACTCAAGCCAATGCCACTAATTGGCAAGCGGTAAAATTTTGGCACGAGCAGGGTGTTAAACGAGTGGTTTTAGCTCGGGAAGTGACGCTGGAAGAAATTAGAGAAATCAAAAAAAATGTTCCTAAAATGGAATTGGAATATTTTGTGCATGGAGCTATGTGTATGAGTTATTCTGGACGCTGTATTTTGAGTAAATGGATGAATAATCGCAGTGCTAATTTAGGAGACTGTACTCAGCCCTGCCGATGGCGATATCATACAACATGTAACATAAAACATGAAACAAAAAATATAAGTGTGAAAGACGAAAGGAATCGTTTTGAAATTGATTTAGAAGAAGATCAACACGGAACTTATTTTTTCAATAGTTATGATTTAAATTTAATTGAGCATCTGAAAGACTTGGCGGAAGCTGGCGTGGAATCTTTTAAAATCGAAGGCCGAGCCAAGAGCGTTTATTATATTTCAATAGTTTGTCGGGCTTATCAACGAGTAATTAGCTCTCTGGGAAAAGGCAAAGAATTAATTGGATCAGTTAAAAAAAGCCAAAAAGATTTAACTTTGCTGGTTAATCGCGGGTATACCAAAGGTTTTCTATTAGGTAATGAGCCAGAACATAATTTTCATTCGGATAATTTCAAAAACTTGGTTCAATTTGTTGGGGAAGTGACTGGGAATGAAGGTAAATTATCTCGGGTGAAAGTACATAATGAAATATTTCAAAATGATATTTTAGAAGCCGTTTCTCCAGGGGGTGATTATAAATTGAAAATTAAAAAAATTTATAATCACAATAAACAAAAAGTCGCCGAGGCGCACGGCGGACACAAGAATGAATATTTTTTTGAGTTTGATAAAGTTTTGGAAGAAAAAAGTTTATTGAGGAGGAAAATAAATCAAAAACCCGTTTTATAGCAACTACTTGTTCCATAATTAATATTCAATCTTCCTACGTCATCACAAATAATGTTTTTTGCTCCATTTTGAATTTTTACGAAAAAAATAGGACCAACTCTCGGCTTTGTTTGACCTGGACCCGTTTCCACTGGTCCTGTAAATGTCCCCCAAAATATTGAGTAATAACTCTAGCCTGGTGGAAGACTGGGCAATTTAGTATTAGGGAGGGCAGAACATAGTGAAGCCCCAGGTGGGCATCTGCTTCATCGCAGATACAACAAGGAAAAAGATCACAGGTACAAGTTTGAGCAGATGACGGAGTGCCAGGAGTTTCCCCAAGAAATATTGGGCAGTACCAATAAGGATCCTTGGAATATTCAGTAAGTTGAGAACAGGATTGCAAAGCTTTTCCAACACTCTCCGCTGTAGCTAGGGCGGCGTTATCTCTGGCTTTTTGGCGGGCAACATTTAAAGAAACCAACACAACACTAGCTAGAATTCCAATGATAGCGATAACGATCAAAAGCTCAATCAAGGTAAAAGAGGCATAATTTTTGATTTTTGTTTTCATGGCGTTAAATCTGACTCAATTATAGGCTTAATGGCTAAAATGCGAAAGAAAGTTGTAAACAGTCTAATCTTGAGGTATGATGAAAATATCAACCATAGGCTGATCGATTTATAATCGAAAATTTATGAACAAAAACAATGAAGAATTAATGGACAAAATAATTTCGCTGGCCAAACAGCGTGGTTTTGTTTTCCCCGGATCGGAAATTTATGGTGGTTTAGCCAACGCCTGGGATTTTGGTCCTTTGGGCGTGGAGATGAAAAATAATATTAAAAAACATTGGTGGAAGACTTTTGTGCAAAAAAGAAACGATATGATTGGCTTGGACGCAGCTATCCTGATGAATCCCAAAGTTTGGGAAGCCTCAGGGCATCTGAAAGAATTCAAGGATCCATTGGTGGAATGTAAAAAATGCCACAAAAGATTTCGGGCCGATGAAATTAAAAATAAATGTCCAGAATGTTCCGGAGAACTGACTGAATCACAGATGTTTAGTGGACTACTGAAAACTTTTTTGGGTCCGACGGAAGATAAGTCAGCCGAGGTTTATCTTCGTCCGGAAACAGCCCAAGCTATTTTTGTGGATTTCCCCACATTAGCTCAAACCGGAAAAAAGAAGATACCATTCGGAGTAGCCCAAATTGGGAAATCTTTTCGCAATGAAATTACTCCTGGAAATTTTATTTTTCGTACTCGTGAATTTGAGCAGATGGAAATTGAGTATTTTTTTAATCCTAAAGAGGATTGGAAAAAATATTTTGAAATTATGCTGGAAAATTGGAAAAAGTGGATGGAAGAAGCTGGTATTGATGATAAAAAATTATTTTTTCATGAAATTCCGGATGGAGAGCGGGCGCATTATTCCAAAAGAACAGTGGACGTGGAATTTAATTTTCCTTTTGGGAGAAAAGAACTTTTTGGAATTGCCTATAGAACCGATTTTGATTTAAATGCTCATGAAAAAGCTAGTGGAAGAGATTTGAAATATTTTGATGCAGAATCGGGGAAAAAATATATTCCTCATGTGATTGAGCCAAGTTTAGGAGTGGAGAGAGCTATGTTGGCTATTTTATTATCGGCTTATACTGAAGAAGAGGTTTCCGGTGCAGAAGGTAAAAAAGAAACCAGAGTAGTTTTAAGGCTTAAAAAAGCCATTTCTCCAATAAAAATAGCTATTCTACCGCTTTCCAAAAAACCGGAACTTGAAAAAATTAGCCAGAAGATATATACTGATTTATCCAATAATTTCAGGTGTGAATATGATATCACTCAGTCGATTGGCAAAAGATATCGTCGACAAGATGAAATTGGAACACCATATTGCGTGACTATTGATTTTGAAACATTGGAAGATGAAGCGGTGACTGTGCGTGATCGCGATACTATGAAGCAAGAAAGAATAAAAATTTCCGAATTGCAAAATTATTTTTCAAAAAATTTAGGTAATTAATTACGTAATTAAATTGTATGTCCCGCAACTAATTCCAATAAAGTTTCAAGGTAGTGTGAAATTTTAATTGCGAATTCGCCTGCGGCTAAAGTTAGGTAGCAATAATTTTTTTAATAGCGAATTAGTGCGGGATGCTTCCCGAGTACTCGGGATAGCTACTCGTACCTCGCAGACAAATATGGCAAATATCCAAGAAATCTATAAACTGGCGATTGAAATGGGAATCAAAAATGATTTTCGTCCGAAAGAGCAGATCGAAAAAAATTTAAAAAGAATTAAAGAAAAATACGAAAAACTTTCCAAAAAAGAGAAAGAACTTTTTGACAAAGAAAAACTGGTCAATCCCTATATTGATTCACGCATTGCTTTTGACAATGGAATAAAAAATGTCAAAAGAGTAATGGCGGGAATAGATATCGATTCGGCCGAAATGATGATAGCTCGATATTTAAGTAATCATGGCACAAAGAAAATAGATTTAGTTATTTCTCATCATCCGATTGGCAAAGCCTTGGCTGATCTCTCGGATGTTATGCATCTTCAAGCTGAGGTTCTCTCCCAATATGGAGTGCCTATAAATATTGCTGAATCTCTAATGAAAGTAAGGATCAGTGAAGTTAGCCGAGGAGTAAATCCAATTAATCATTTTCAAGTTGTAGATTCGGCGCAATTAGTGGATATTAACTTAATGAATGTGCATACACCAGCCGATAATCTAGTGGCTAAATTTGTTGAGAAAAAAATACTAAAAGATAAACCAGAATATGTTGGAGACATAGTTAAATCGCTTTTAGAAATACCGGAATATGCCGAAGCAGCTAAACGCGGTTCTGGCCCAGTTCTCTTTACTGGATCGGAGGAAAATCGAACTGGTAAAATCGCTTTCGTGGAAATTACTGGAGGAACAGAGGGTAGTCCAAAAATGTATGAAAAAATGTCTCAAGCTGGAATTGGCACGGTAATTTCTATGCATCAAAGCGAGGAACATCGTAAAGAGGCAGAAAAGGCCCATATCAATGTGGTCGTGGCGGGACATATTTCATCCGATTCTATTGGTATGAATCTTTTTTTGGATCAACTGGAGAAAAAAGGTATAGAAATTATTCCTTGTTCTGGGCTCATTCGTGTGTGTAGAAATTAAAATTCCTTCATGAAGTACAAAAAAATTATTCTTAAAAACGGATTGCCGGTTATTTTGGTACCGATAAAAGAAACTCAGGTAGCTTCGGTAGTAGTTTTGGTGGGAACTGGATCGCGCTATGAAAATGATGATGAAGCTGGAGCTTCTCATTTTGTGGAGCATATGCTTTTTAAAGGAACCAAAAAACGCCAAACAGCTTTGAAGATTTCCGAAGAGTTGGATTCCATAGGCGGATTATTTAATGCCTTTACTTCTAAGGATCGAACTGGCTATTTTGCCAAAGTAGATGCTAAACACCTAGAAAAAGCCCTGGATGTTATTTCGGATATTTATTTAAATTCTAAAATCGATGTGAAAGAGATAGAGAAAGAAAGAGGAGCTATTTTACAAGAAATGAGTATGTATGAGGATATGCCAATGAGTATGGTGACCGATGTTTTTGAAAGATTATTATATACTAAAAATCCCTTAGGAAGAGATATTATTGGAACCAAAAAAACTATAAGCTCGTTGAATCGAAAAACCTTATTGGCCTATATGCATAAATTTTATTTAGCTGACAATACGGTTCTATGTGTGGCTGGTAAATTTAATGAAAAAAAATTAATTTCCCAGTTAAATAAATATTTTTCCAAAATAAAAAAAGGGGAAAAGTCAGAATTTAAAAAAGTTATCGAAAAACAATCTCAGTCAGAAATTAAAATTAAATTTAAAAAAACTGATCAAACACATTTTGTGCTGGGTTTACGATCCTTAGACGAGGATCACAAGGATCGCTATATATTAACCTTGATGGGAATAATTTTAGGAGGCAATATGAGCAGTCGGCTGTTTACCGAAGTGCGTGAAAAAAAAGGACTGGCTTATTACATTCGAACCGGAACGGAATATTTCAAGGGTTGTGGTTATATAGCTACTCAAGCGGGAGTTAAGCATAGCAATTTAGAATTAACCATAAAAACCGTTTTGCGAGAATGTCGAAAGATGACTAATCAAAAAGTAAGCGTAAAAGAACTGCAAAAAGCGAAAGATTATATTAGCGGTAAAAAGGTGATTGGGCTAGAATCTTCGGATGAAATGGCAATGTTTTTTGCTAATCAGGAAATCAGAAAAGTTAAAATTGAATTGCCTGAGGAAGTTTTACGCAAAATTTTAAAGGTAACCAGTGAGGATATTTTGCGGATAGCTAAATTAGTGTTCCAAAATAAGAAGTTAAATCTCGCTATTATCGGGCCACATAATAATTCTGAGCGCTTTAGAAAAATATTGAAATTTTAACAAAAAGGTATATAATTAAGCTATAAATATGGAGAATCAAAAAATCGAAATTTCTACCGGAATAGTCTTGAGAACCATCTTGATTCTTATAGGTATTTGGTTTTTATATTTGATTAAGGATATTTTAGCCTTACTTTTTATTGCGGTTCTTATAGTGGCGGTCATTGATCCGGCAGTAGATTGGATGCAAAGAAAAAGAATTCCTCGAACAGCTGGAGTTTTGATTATGTTTTTTTTAATCGCGCTGGTATTGGGACTTTCGGTAGCTTTTTTAATTCCGCCACTAGTGGACCAATTTAAAGATTTTGGAGCTAATTTTTCCAATTACTTTCAGAGAATAGAAGCCTCTTTTTATGGAGTGCTGAGTTATTTTGAATCTCAAAATATTAATATAGATATTCAGCAGTTGGCAGATAATTTCAGTGGTTTGATTGCTGGTTTTCCTAATAAAGTTTTTTCAGGAACAATCGGAGTTTTTTCTGGTTTTGTTTCTATACTAATTGTTTTTGCGCTGGCTTTTTATATGTCAGTAGTAGAAAATAGTATTCGGAAGTTTATAGTTTTGATTACGCCAGCTAAACATCATGAATATGCGGTTTCGTTAACAGAAAGAATAAAAGCAAAAATTGGAAAGTGGATGCAAGGGCAGATGTTGCTCATGCTAGTTGTATTTTTGCTGGATTTAATAGGACTTTATATTATTGGAGTTCCCTATGCTTTAGCTCTAGCTATTTTCGCTGGAATAATGGAAATTATCCCTTATGTTGGTCCAATTATTTCAGCTATTCCAGCCGTTATCTTGGGATTTATCATTTCTCCGCTGACTGGTCTTTTGGTATTGTTGCTCTTTGTGATTGTTCAGCAATTGGAAAATAATGTTATTTCTCCGCAAATAATGAAAAAAACTGTTGGTCTTAATCCTATTGTGGTAATTATCTCTATATTGGTCGGCGCTAAAATTGCCGGATTTTTAGGGGTAGTTTTTGCCATTCCGGTAGCAGCAGCGGCGAGTGTTTTTGTAGGAGATTTTTTTAACAAAAAATAAGCCTAATACTTAGGTATAAAAAATAAAAAACCCTTAAGGGTTTTTTATATTAAGAAGAAAAAAATAGTTAGTGTTAAAGTGTGAGTGGATAAGAGTATAAATTTGAAAAATAGTGATAAATAAGATAAACTGAATCTATGAATGCAGGTATATTTATACATTGTGGCAACGCCTATTGGCAATTTGAAGGATATCACATTTCGAGCTGTGGAAGTTCTAAAAATGGCTGATTCAGTAGCTTGTGAGGACACCAGAGTGGCAAAAAAGTTGATGAGTAGATATGAGATAAACACCCCCACTATCAGTTTTTTTCAGCATTCCAAAATCTCTAAATTAGAAAAAATAATTTCCGAAATTGAATCTGGGAAAAATATCGCTCTGATTACTGATGCTGGAACTCCTGGTATTTCTGATCCTGGCAATAAGTTAGTGGAAGAGGCAGTTAAAAAGGGAATTTCTGTAGTGCCTATTCCCGGTCCTTCAGCACTTTCGGCTCTGGCTAGCGTTTCAGGAATAAATATGCAAAAGTTCGTTTTTTTCAGTTTTCCTCCGCACAAGAAAGGGCGAGAAACTTTTTTTAAAGAAGTAATAGCGAATAAATATCCGGTAATTTATTATGATTCTGTTCATAGGGTAATAAAAAATCTAGAACTCTTGAAAGAACTATGAGGAACAAAAAAAATAATTGTTGGACGGGAAATTACTAAAATGTTTGAAGAAATTGTGCGTGGCTCAATTGATGAAATTTTAGAATATTTTCAAAATAACGCGGATAAAATAAAAGGAGAATTTACATTAATTGCTTATTGAAACATTTATGCTAAAAAATATACCGAATGAAAATTCCGCCCAAGGCGGATCCACCTCAGGTGGGAAATTTTATATCACTACTCCGATATATTATGCCAATGCTAAACCGCATATTGGTCACGCCTATACTACGGTTGCATGTGATGTTTTGGCAAGATTCCATAAACTTCAAGGCGAAGAAGTTTTTTTGTTGACCGGAACTGATGAACACGGACTGAAAATACAAAAAAAAGCGGAGGAAGCAGGAATAGAACCGCAAAAATTTGTAGATGAAATAGCCGTTAATTTTGAAAATATTTGGAAAAATTTGGATGTTAAGTATGACAAATTTATTCGTACTACGGATGAGAATCATAAAAAGGTAGTGCAAAAAGTTTTGCAAACTCTTTTTGATAAAGGGGCAATTTATAAAGGTGAATACGAAGGATTATATTGCGTCGATTGTGAGCAATTTAAAAATGAAAACGAGTTGGTAGATGGAAAATGTTCTGATCATAACAAGGTTCCAGAAATGACAAATGAAGAATGCTATCTTTTGAAAATGAAAGACAAGCAAATAGAATTGATTGAAAAAATAAAAAATGATGAATTCAAAATTGCTCCAGAAAGATACAAAAATGAAATCCTTTCGTTTTTGGAAGGTCAAGATTTGAAAGATATTTCTATTTCCAGAAAAAATGTGAAGTGGGGGATAGAATTACCTTTTGATAAAACGCACACGACCTATGTTTGGGTGGATGCTTTTATGAATTATTTGACTGGAGTTGGTTGGGATGGAAATGAGGAAAATATTCCGGAAAAATGGCCGGCTGATGTGCATTTGATTGGTAAAGATATTTTGCGTGTTCACGCCACTATTTGGCCGATTATGCTTCTGCAATTGGGAATCAAATTTCCGAAATTACTGTTTACACATGGACATATTCTTTCAGATGGAAAAAAGATGAGCAAAACTATCGGGAACGTAATAAAAATTGAAGAAATGATTGAAAAATTTGGAGTGGACGGAACGCGATATCTTTTACTAAGTGCTGGAACATTTGGAGAAGATGTGGATGTGACGATGGAAAGATTGACGGAAAAATATAATGCATATTTGGCAAATGGAATTGGGAACTTAGTTTCGCGAGTTATTAAATTAGGTTCAGAGGTTGAATATAAAATGAATAGTGTGTCTATAATTCCAGATTTTGCAAAATTAATTTATTCAATTGAAATGGGGCGTGCACTTGAATATATTTGGGATAAAATTCGTGAAGACAACAAATATATTGAAGACAATAAACCTTGGGAACTGGCCAAAAATAATCATGAAAAATTTGAGGAAGTAATGAAAAAATTATTAGGCGATTTAGATCTAATCTCAAAATTAATAGTTCCTTTTATGCCCGAAACTTCCGAAAAAATAAAAAAAGCCTTAGAAACCAAAGAAGCCGAGCCCCTTTTTCAAAGAATTAAATAATATGAAAATTCTAATTTGTGGAAGTATGAGGCTTTCAAGAGAAATGCTAAAAACAAAAAAAGACCTAGAAAAAATAGGTCATTTTGTGATTGTTCCGAGGCATACCGAAGAATATGCTGAACTTAATACTTCCGATCATATGCATAATGAGTCGGTGAAAAATAAAATTAATAATGATTTGATCCGGCATTATTATAATGAGATTAAAGATGGAGATGCTGTTTTGATTATCAATGAAACACTAAAGGACATCCCGAATTATATCGGAGGCAATTCATTTTTAGAAATGGCCTTTGCTCATGTACTCAATAAAAAAATATTTCTTCTCAATCCAATTCCTGAAATGTCATATAGCGATGAAATGATTGCCATGCAACCAATTATTATAGAAGGGGATCTGAAAAAAATAAAATAATTTTTTTTAGCAATATTTTTTTGTGTATACTTTCTTCCTTATATCCATATAACCTTATAAGGAAGAAAAAAAATATATTTAAGCAGATAAAACAAAAAGATGGCAAAAATTAAAGTTTATGAAATTGATGAAAAGGAAAAATACCAGTCAATTGGTTGCCTTTTGAATGTTATTGCGGAACTCAAGTCAAAAAAAGAAATAATAGATTTTTTTATGGGTATGTTAACGCCTAGTGAAGCCTTAATGATGGGCAGAAGAATTCAGGTTGCAAAAATGATTATTGATGAAGAAACAGCGGAAACGATAAGAAAAAAATTAAAGGTCAGTTTTCAAACAATAGCGAAAACTGATCATTGGCTAAAAGAAAGAGGTGATGAGTATTATTATTGGATAAGTGGACGGATAAAGAATGGATTAAAAGAAAAAGATGCCAAAAAGTATAGAGAATATACTATGCTGGATAAATATCCCGGACATAGAATTTTAAAAGATTTACTAAACTAGTTAGTTAATATAATTTCTTCCTTATAAGGTTATATGGATATAAGGAAGAAGAATATTGAAAATAGTTGCGGAAGTAATTTTTTAAGTCAAATATCTATTTATTAAAAGAAGAATGAAAAATATTTAATTAAACTAAAATAAAAAAATGAATCAAGATCAAAATATTACAGAATCAAAAGAGAAAAATTTTAATGACTGTTTTCCCTATATAGCTAAAGCAGGAGTCTCTTCCTATATTATTTTATCTATTATATCTGCCCCGTTTAGTTTAATAGTTTTGTTTAAGGGTTTGCAGAATGGCATACCTTTCAATCAAGGAATCTTAGGTGTTTTAACTTTTTTTGTAATTTGTTTTGTTTGGCCATTTATAATAATTTGGCTAGCTTCTTTTAAAATTATTTTGACCAACGAAGATTTAATTTATAAAACTTTTATATCAAGATTATTTTTCAAGAAAAAAATAATAAAATTTTCAGAAGTAAAAAAAATAAATATACACATCAGTCAGGATTTAGAAGCCGATAGAAAGTCCGCTTTTTATAGGTTGAATATTTACGGAATAAATATATTCTCTCAAGATCCATTGACTATTAATATGAAACCATTCAATCAAGAAGATTTAATCAATATTGTAAATTTAATATTTTTTAAAAATCCTTCAATACAAATAGATAAAAAAGTACAGGAGTTAAAAGATGGTAATTTTTCACCTATAATTTCAACTGGAATAAAAGAAAATTTTAAATTTTCCGTAAAAATGTCAATTGCTAAAATATTTTTTAATATTTTTAAGAAGTAACCTTGTGTACATCGACACTCACGCCCATGTGAATTTCAGCGCGTTCAAGGACGATGCTGATGACGTTATAAAAAAGTCGCTTGCCAGCGGCGCTTTTATGATTAATGTTGGTTCTCAATATTCCACTAGCAAACGTGCGGTGGAATTTGCGGAAAAATATGAAAAAGGTGTTTGGGCAGCAATCGGAATTCATCCGGTGCATTTGCAAAAAGCGAGCATGAAATATAAAGATGACGATGAATTGGAAGAAGTGGAAATAAAAACGGATGGAGAAATTTTTGACTATGAAAAATATTTAGAACTGGCCAAAAATCCGAAAGTGGTCGCCATTGGAGAAGTGGGTTTGGATTATCATCACTTTAGCGAAGGGGATAACGAAGAAGAATTAAAAAAGAAACAGAAAGAAGTTTTGATAAAATTTATAAAGTTGTCCAACGAAGTAGAAAAACCAATAATGATTCATTGCTGGGGCGTAAAGTCTCGTCAAGAACGAAACCACGCCCTAAAGGGCGTAAAAGTTAGCAAAGAACTCGACCACGCCCGAACGGATGCCTATGACGACTTGCTGGAAATTTTAAAAAACAATCCAGTGAAAAAATTGGGTGTGGTGCATAGTTTTATTGGTTCATGGAAAACGGCCCATAAATTCATTGAAATGGGATATAAAATTGGACTAAATGGCATTATCACCTTCGGAATCAGCTATGATCGGCTCATCAAAGAAATTGACCTTCAAGACATTCTTGTGGAAACAGATTGCCCATATTTGGCTCCAGTGCCAAAAAAAGGAGAGAGAAATGAACCAATTTTGGTTGAGCTGGTGGCGCAAAAAATAGCTGAAATAAAGCAAATTTCAGCAGAAAAGGTGGTAGAAGTTACCACTCAAAATGCGAAAAAACTTTTTAATTTATAATAAAATTCTAAGTATTGACTTTTTTGGAAAAGCAGGAGAAAATAGATATTGTAGTATTTTCACTATCAATGGGAAAAGATAAAAATAATTCACAAAATCCTTGGTGGCAACCAAGTCTAATTTTATTCACCAGGCTTTCCGGTTGGATAGCTGGGCCGATAATCATGGCTCTATTTATCGGAAGATGGCTGGATAAAAAATACAGCACCGAACCGTGGCTGTTTTTGCTAAGTGTCGGAATTGCCTTCATTTTTTCAACCTTTGGAATTGTTCATGATTCATTGAAGGAAATTAAAAGAATAGAAAAAGAAGAAAAAGGAAAAATAAATAAAAAATAAGTTAAAAAAATTTAAATTATGTCTCAAGGCGCTTCCGAAATTAAAGAAAATATTCAAAGCGAATCAGCTGAACAAGGAGAGGTTAGTCATGAAGCGACTTTGTTTGCTGAGTCAATCTTCCATGTGGGAAATTTTACCATAACCAATTCTCTTTTGAATAGTTGGTTAACGGTTATTATTTTAGTGGTTTTTTTTGTGGTATTAAGTAAAAAAATAAAAAAAATTCCTAAAGGCATCCAAAATATTTTTGAAATAATAATGGAGGAAGCTCTTCATTTGGCAGACAGTATAACTGGAGATAGAAAAAAATCAGAAAAATTTTTGCCAATAACCTTAGCCCTCTTCCTTTTTATTCTAGTTAATAATTGGTTAGGACTTCTTCCTGGAATTGGAACTATTGGATTTATTGAAACAGAGGGATTACACAAGGTTTTTGTCCCTATTTTTCGCGGAGGAACAGCTGATTTAAATACAACTCTAGCCCTAGCTCTTTTTGCTGTGGTAGCTTCTCATGTCATGGGTGTCTTAATTGTGGGAGCCTGGAAGCATCTAAATAAATTTATTAATTTTAACGCCTTTTTAGAAATACCTAAAAAAATCAGAAAAGATTTTGCCATTGTTTTGATTAATCCCATCAAGGCTTTTGTGGGATTAGTGGAAATAATAGGAGAAATAGCCAAGATAGCCTCTCTCTCGTTTCGTCTCTTCGGTAATATTTTCGCTGGCGAAGTTCTTCTAGCTTCTATGATGGCACTCTTTGCTTATTTTCTTCCTTTGCCGTTTATGTTTTTAGAAATTATTGTGGGCTTGATTCAAGCGCTGATTTTTGCTATGCTGACTTTGGTATTTATGACAATTGCGACGAGTGCAGAAGAGCATTAATGCTCTTTATTTATTTACTAATAATTAATTTTAATAAGCTTTGTATTTTCCTGACGACATTAAACACAAATAAATTTGTCTAATTAGGAGAGTATTAAAGTAAAAAAACTATGGATCTAACAGTGTTAGCCAAAGCGTTAGCTATTGGAATCGGATCAATTGGTCCGGCTCTAGCGATTGGAAAAATCGGAGCCAAAGCTATGGAATCAATTGGAAGAAACCCAGAAGCAGCAGGAAAAATTCTTGTGCCAATGCTTCTAGCCGCTGCTTTTGCCGAAGCGGTAGCCATCTATGCGTTGGTTATTGCGTTTTCTATTAAGTAGTGTTTTTCTCTAGCTCTGAATCTTTCAGAGCTAAGCTAAAATCATTAATTCAAAAACAATGGAAGAACTAGTTAAAATATTTCATATAGACATTAAATTAATTCTGGCACAGATGGTTAACTTTACTATTGTGCTGTTGGTGCTTTATAAATTCGCCTACAAACCAATTCTAAAAATATTAAATGATCGGACGGAAAAAATTGATAAAGGCTTAAAAGACGCGGAAAATGCAGCCAGAAAAATGGAAGAAATGACGACTAAAGAAAAAGAAATATTAGGCGAAGCTAAAAAAGAAGCGCAGAAAATAATTACAGAAGCAGAAAAAGTTGGAACGAAAAACAAGGAAGAAATTATTATTGAATCCAATAAACAAGCCGAGAAAATATTAGTTGATGCGGAAAAGAAAATTGAAAGCGAAAAAACCAAGATGTTCACCGAGGTGAAGGCCGAAGTGGCGGATTTGATTGTGGCGGCAACTGGAAAAATTATTAATGAGAAGTTAGACACCAGAAAAGATAAGGAGTTAATAGAGAAATCTATTGAATGACACCATGTGTCATCCTGAGCGAAGTCGAAGGATCTAATATTAAATAAAAATGAGACAATATTGCGTTTACATTTTATCAAGTATCTCAAAGGTTTTATATATCGGAGTTACAAATGATCTGAAAAGAAGAATTTATCAGCATAAGCATAAAGTAGTCGATGGTTTTACAAAAAAATACAATGTTGATAAGTTAGTGTATTTTGAACAAACTGAAAACGTAAGAAGTGCGTTAGAAAGAGAAAAGCAATTGAAAAAGTGGAGAAGAGAGAAAAAAGTAAATTTAATTAATAAAATTAACCCAGAGTGGAAGGATTTATACAAAACATTATAAATTAGATCCCTCGACAAGCTCGGGACGACACGTATGAAAATAACCGCTACGCAATATGCGAAAACATTATATGAGCTTACAAACGAGAAGTCTCACGAAGAGATTGACGGCATTGTTTTGAATTTCGCGAAATTTTTGGTCAATGCTCGGAAAGCAAAAATGATTCCAAAAATTGTGGAAAAATTTTCAGAGATATACAATAAAGGAAATGGAATTGTCGAAGTTGAGGCCACTACAAGTCGAAAGTTATCAGGTTCTCAAGTTATAAAGTTAGAGGAATTTATCAAAGAAAAATACCCGCCTGCATCGCTATACGAAGCATTGCGGGCAGGTAAAATCGAAAAAGTAGAAATAAATAATGTGATCAATGAAAAAATCCAAGGTGGAATAATTATCCGAGTGGGGGACGAAGTGATGGATGGAAGTGTATCGGCACAACTAAAAAATTTAAAAATTCAATTAGCTAAATAATATCGAAAACCATGAACCCCGTATAATTATTATGCATAATGATTAGCGGGTTTGAAATAAATTAATAAAGTGTAAAATTATATTATAAATATTATGGAAAAAATTAACGGGGCAAGCAAAGACTACATCATCGAACAACTAAAAAAACAAATTGAGGGTTTTGAAACCACTGCGACGACGGAAAAAGTCGGAACGGTTATTGAAGTCGGAGACGGCGTGGCCAAAATTTCTGGACTATCCGACGTGATGGCTTCAGAAATGATTGAATTCCCGGGCGGAATTTTTGGTGTAATTTTGAACCTAGAAGAAGGTCAAGTAGGCGCGATGATTTTGGGCAGTTTTGAAGGAATCAAGGAAGGCGACACCGTGAAATCTACCGGCAAAATTCTGTCTATTCCAGTTGGAGAAAATATGATTGGAAGAGTGGTCAATCCATTGGGGCAAGCGGTGGACGGAAAGGGAGAAATAAGCTCAGAAAAATTTTATCCGATTGAAAAAATTGCTCCAGGGGTTATTACTCGTCAATCAGTGAATCAGCCAGTGCAAACTGGTATTAAGGCGATTGATGCGATGATTCCAATTGGTCGCGGTCAAAGAGAATTGATTATTGGTGACCGACAAACTGGAAAAACTGCCATTGCAGTGGATGCCATAATAAATCAGAAATATGAATGGGATAAATTGAAGAAGAATGGGCAGAACCCCGTAAAATCGCCTAACGGCGATCACGGGGCAGGCATGATTTGTATTTATGTGGCTATTGGTCAGAAAGAATCTAAAATTGCACGTATTGTGGCTGAATTGGAAAAAAAGGGAGCTATGGAATATACGACTGTTGTGATTGCAGGAGCGTCTGATCCAGCTGCTTTTTCCTATATTGCGCCCTATTCAGGCTGTTCACTGGGAGAATACTTTATGGACCAAGGCAAAGACGTGCTGGTAATTTATGATGATTTATCTAAACATGCTTGGGCGTATCGGCAAGTGTCATTAATTTTGCGTCGACCACCGGGACGCGAAGCTTATCCTGGAGATATTTTCTATTTGCATTCCCGACTTTTGGAACGTTCAGCAAAGCTTAATAAAGATTTTGGTGGAGGATCGCTCACTGCTTTGCCAATCATTGAAACCCAAGCTGGAGATGTTTCAGCCTATATTCCAACCAATGTTATTTCTATTACTGACGGACAAATTTATTTGGAATCTGATTTATTCTATAAAGGCATTCGCCCGGCTATTAATGCAGGACTTTCCGTTTCTCGAGTGGGTTCCGCCGCGCAAATCAAAGCTATGAAAAAAGTGGCTGGAAAACTCCGTTTGGATTTGGCACAGTTTCGAGAATTGGAAGCCTTTGCACAATTTGGTTCTGACTTGGATGAAAATACTAGGCGTCAAATTGAAAGAGGAAAAAGAACGGTGGAAATTTTGAAGCAAGGGCAATACGAACCGATGGCAGTGGAAAATCAAGTAGTGATTCTCTATGCCCTGACCAACGGATTTGTGGATGATGTGGCCGTGGAAGAAATCCAAAAATGGGAGAATGATTTTCACAAATATCTGAAAGGAAGTGGCAAAGAAACTTTGAAATTAATCATAGAAAAGAAAGAATTGACGGAAGAAGTAGTGAAGGCATTGGAAAAGAGTATTAAAGAATTCAAAGAAGTTTATACCAATCACCAATAACCAAGAAGCAAGATACAAGCAAATTAAAATGACCAATACTCAAAACAAAAATAAATTTGATTTAGAAGAAAGAACTGCTGAATTTGCAAAAAGAGTAATAAGATTATGCAAATCATTGCCGAAAGATTCGATAAACAATAGATTAACGGGGCAAACGGCAGGTTCTGCCGGTTCAGTAGGAGCAAATTATAGAGAAGCTAATGATGCGTTAGGAAAAAAAGATTTTATACATCGGATGAAAATTTCCAGAAAAGAAGCAAAAGAAACACTGCATTGGCTGGAGTTGATTGAAGAAGATAATCCGGAATTTAAATCCAGAATACAAGAATTAAAACAAGAAGGAATGGAGTTAAAGAATATTTTGTTGGCAATTATCAAAAAAACAGAAAATAAGCAATTGAATATTTGAATTTGAAATTTGTTTGGTTATTGTATCTTGTATCTTGATTATTTTAATATTATGGCTTCAACTCGCGACATTCGTCGCCGAATCAAATCAATCAATAACACCAAAAAAATAACTCGAGCGATGGAGATGGTTTCGGCTGCCAAAATGCGCCGAGCGGTGTCTTCGGTTTTGGCTATTCGTCCTTATGCTCACAATGCTTGGTCGGTGCTGACTAATCTGTCTCGGGCTTTTGAATCTACTCATAGTGGACTGTTGGAAGTGCGAGAAGTAAAATCAGTGCTAGCGGTGGCTATTACTGCTAATCGAGGACTATGCAGTTCTTTCAATTCGCAGTTGATCAAAAGAATGAAAGACGAAATTGAAAATCCAGTGAATTTAAAAATTAATAGAGCGGGAATAAAAAAGATTGAGTCCAAAATTTCCAATGCTGAATTGCGTATAGATTTTATTACTATTGGAAAAAAAGGGGAGAATGCTTTGCGCCGGATGCAAAAACCTGCCCGCAATGCTACGCTTGCCCGAGATGCTTCGCCAGCTCAACAGACTGACGGCAGTCATAGCGACGGGCGTAGCGTTGCAGTCGGGGAAATTATTGCCTCTTTTCCGCAATTGAATTATTTGCCTGGGAGTGAAGATGTGAGACCGCTTTCTAAAATTGTGATTGAAAAATATTTAAATAAAAAGTATGACAAGGTGGTAGTTTTTTATACTGATTATGTTTCCGCCATCAAGCAGGAAACCAGAGTGAGGCAAATGTTGCCGATTTCCAAAATTGATTTGGAAAAACAAATTGCCGAAATGGATGTGCTCGCCAAGGAATATGGATTGGAAGAACCAATAGCAGAATATAAAGTGGAACCGAGTCCGGAAGAGGTTTTGAAATATATTATTCCACGTTTGATTGAAATGCAGGTTTATCATGCTATTCTGGAATCCAATGCTTCCAAAGAATCGGCTCGCATGATGGCCATGAGAAATGCAACTGATGCAGCCGGAGAAATGTCCGAAGATCTGACCTTTATTTTCAATCAGATTAGACAAGGAAAGATTACGCAAGAGATTGCAGAGATAAGTGCGGGTAGAGCAGCGTTGGAAAACTAGTTATTAATTATTAACGAGTTCACGAGTTAAAAAATAACCCGTTAACTCTTTAATGAAAATATAATAAATACTATGAACCCCGTTAGAAATATATATCTAACAATAACGGGGAAAATAAGAAAATTTAAGTAATTAAAATTTATGGAAAATAATATGAAAATTTCTAACGGGGTGAAGAATCTAGGAAAAATAGCACAAGTTATCGGTCCAGTCGTAGATGTGGAGTTCACAGGTGAATTGCCACAGATTTATCATTCACTGGAAGTATCACTTAGAAGTTCAACTTCTAAGAATGAGATATCGGGCGTCTTGACGCTTGAAGTTGCACAGCATCTGGGTGGGAATAAAGTGCGGGCGGTGGCTATGGGGCCGACAGACGGATTGAAACGCGGTTTGGAAGTGACCGACACGGGTGCGCCAATTTCAGTTCCGGTCGGCAAAGCGACGCTCGGAAGAATGTTTAATCTTTTGGGTGAACCGATTGATGGGCTCGGAGAGCTAGACACGAAAGAAACTAATATAGACACGAAAAAAACAAATGAAAAAATGCAAAGATGGCCAATTCATCGTGAAGCTCCGGCTTTTTCTGAACAATCAACGACCGTGGAAATTTTGGAAACTGGTATCAAGGTTATTGATTTGATTTGCCCATTCATTAAAGGAGGAAAAGTGGGATTGTTTGGTGGCGCGGGTGTAGGAAAAACTGTGGTTATTCAAGAATTGATTAGAAACATTGCCCAAGAACATGGAGGTTATTCTATGTTTGCGGGGGTGGGAGAAAGAACGCGCGAAGGAAATGATCTTTATCACGAAATGAAAGAATCAGGAGTTTTGGACAAAACCGCGTTGGTGTTTGGACAAATGAATGAACCACCTGGAGCTCGTCAACGAGTAGCTTTGTCAGCGCTCACTATGGCAGAATATTTTCGCGATGATGAAGGAAAAGATGTGTTGCTTTTTATTGATAATATTTTCCGTTTCACCCAAGCTGGTTCGGAAGTGTCTGCACTTTTGGGACGTATTCCATCAGCTGTGGGTTATCAACCGACTTTGGCTGAAGAAATGGGAAGACTGCAAGAAAGAATTACTTCCACCAAAAAAGGCTCTATCACATCCGTGCAAGCGGTTTATGTTCCGGCCGACGATTTGACTGATCCGGCACCGGCCACCACTTTCGGACATTTGGATTCTACGGTGGTGTTGTCTCGCGCGCTTTCAGAATTGGGAATTTATCCGGCGGTAGATCCGCTGGATTCCAGTTCCACTATTTTGGATCCGAATATTGTCGGGCAGGAACACTATGAAGTCGCGAGAAATGTGCAGAAAGTTTTGCAAAGATACAAAGATCTTCAAGATATTATCGCGATTTTGGGAATGGAAGAATTGTCAGAAGAAGACAAAGTGACAGTTTCTCGCGCTCGAAAAATTCAGAAATTTTTATCCCAACCATTTTTCGTGGCGGAACAATTCACCGGCACTCCGGGGAAATATGTGAAACTAACCGACACCATCAAAGGTTTCAATATGATACTCGATGGTCAGATGGATGGAGTGGGAGAGCAAGAGTTTTATATGCGTGGAGCGATTGAAGATGTTAAGAAATCGTAAAATCCCAATTTCAAAATCCTAAATCCTAAATAAATCCAAATCACTAAAATTAAAATATTAAAGTGTTTTGAATTTAAAAAATTTAGATTTTGAGATTATTTAGAATTTAGATATTAGTATTTAGAATTTGTTTAATTTTATGAGTTTACGAATAAAATTTAAGATAGTAACACCCGAAAAAACGGTTTGCGATCAGGAAATTGATCAAGCCACTTTGCCCGTGTCGGATGGGGAAGTGACGATTTTGCCGAACCACCGGTCATATATCGCATCACTGAAAGCTGGAGAAATAATGCTAAAAACTGGAAAAGAAGAAATCAGCATGGCAGTGTCTGGTGGGTTTATTGAATTTGATAAAAATAATTTGGTGGTTTTGGCGGACACAGCTGAACGAGCGGAAGAAATCGATGAAAAGCGAGCGGAAGAAGCCAGAAAAAAAGCGGAAGATTTAAAAAATCAAAAAATATCTGCAGATTCCGAAGATTATGCTCGAATGGCAGCAGCGATTGAAAAAGAATGGGCGAGAATCAGAGTAGCTAGAAAACATCATAGTAGGCGGAGTATGAATTTGAATAACCATTAAAAGCACATTTTTCCATTATGTGGGTAAGGGTTTCAATTCTTGAGATTTTTAATTTTTTGAAAAAAAACCTGGAATAAGGTAAAATTGGGTGTATATGGAAAAATATAATCCGAAAGAAATTGAAGCCAAATGGCAAAAGTATTGGATCGAACATCCGGAACTTTTTGCGGTGAACGATGATTCAAAAAAAGAAAAGAAATATATTTTGGATATGTTTCCTTATCCTTCAGGAGAGGGTCTCCATGTCGGGCATGTGGAATCATACACGGCCACGGATATTATGTCGCGTTATTATCGCTTGCAAGGAAAAAATGTTTTGCATCCGCAAGGTTGGGACGCTTTCGGTTTGCCGGCGGAAAATTATGCTATTAAAACCAAAATTCATCCGACTGAAACAACCAAAAAAGCCATTGCTACTTTCAAAGCTCAAATGGGCAAATTGGGATTTTCCTATGATTGGTCGCGAGAAGTGAATTCTTCAGATCCAGAATACTACAAATGGACGCAATGGTTTTTTCTGCAGTTATATAAAAATAAATTAGCTTATAAGGCCAAAGCTAAAGTGAATTGGTGCGAATCGTGCCAAACGGTTTTGGCGAACGAACAATCCGAAAATGGAGTGTGTGAAAGATGTGGCAATAAAGTGATTCAAAAAGATTTAGAGCAATGGTTTTTTAAAATCACGGATTTTATTGAGGACAAGGGAAAAACTCAAGGATTACTTTCTGGATTGGAAAAATTGGATTGGCCGGAATCTACCAAACAAACGCAAAGAAATTGGATTGGGCGTAGCGAAGGGACAACGATAAAATTTCTAATTTCTAATTCCAAATTTCTAAACAAATCCCAATTAAATAATGATAAAAACTTTATAGAGGTATTCACTACGCGTGTAGATACTATCTTTGGGTGTACGTATTGCGTTGTTGCTCCCGAACACAAAATAGTCCAACAGTTAGCGGAGCAAATTTTAAATCTGAAAGAAGTGGAAAAATATCTTGAGAAATCCAAGAAAAAATCTGACTTGATGCGGATGGAAGCTAAAGAGAAGACTGGCGTAGAAATTAAAGGCATAAAAGTTATTAATCCCTTTACCAATGAAGAAGTGTCTTTGTTTGTCGCGGATTATGTCTTGGCGCAATACGGCACTGGCGCAGTAATGGCTGTTCCAGCGCATGATGAACGCGACTGGGAATTTGCGCAGAAATATAAGTTGCCAATAAAGGAAGTAATAGAAGGAGAAAAAAAGGTAGATAAAATATTTACTGCTGACGGTGTGCTATTTGATTCTGGAAAATTTACAAAGATGATTTCTGAAAAAGCACGTGCAGAAATGACGAAATGGCTGACTGAAAATAAATTGGGTAGCCAAAAAATAAATTACAAACTGCGTGACTGGTTGGTAAGTCGTCAAAGATATTGGGGCGCGCCCATTCCGATTATTTATTGCGAAAAATGCGCCCACCTTGATCCGGCGAGGCAAGGAGAAATTCCTGTTCCGGAAGAAGATTTGCCGGTGATGTTGCCGACGGATGTTGATTTCAATCCAACTGGAGAGTCACCACTTAAAAAATCCAAAAGTTTTCATAATGTGAAATGTCCGAAGTGCGGAGGTGAGGCAAAAAGAGAATCTGACACGATGGACACATTTGTTTGCTCCTCTTGGTATTATTTCCGCTATTCCGATTCAAGAAATAAAAAGGCTTTTGCCGGCAAAGAGCAAATTAAGAAATGGCTGCCGGTAGATTTGTATGTTGGAGGAGCGGAACATACGGTTTTGCATCTGCTCTATGCGCGATTTTTTACCAAAGTTTTACACAAGCTTGGTCATATTAAATTTGATGAACCTTTTTTGAAACTACGTCACCAGGGAATAATTTTAGCTGAAGACGGAAACAAGATGGCCAAATCCAAGGGCAATGTGGTGAATCCAGATGAAGTGGTGGAAAAATTTGGTGCAGATTCCTTAAGAATGTTTGAAATGTTTATGGGGCCATTGGAGGATATGAAACCGTGGAATACAAAAGGGATTGTGGGTATCGTGAGGTTTTTGGAAAAAGTTTATAAAAACGCCGGAAAAATAACGGACAAAAATATCACCAATAAAAAGTTAGAAAGCTTATTTCACAAAACGATTAAAAAAATTACAAATGATATTGAGAGCTTACGCTTTAATACGGCCATTAGCCAAATGATGATTTTCGCTAACGAATTAGATAAACAAGAATCAATATCCAAAATACAATATGAAAAATATTTAATACTATTATCTCCTTTTGCTCCGCACATCGCTGAAGAAATTTGGAAAAAGCTAGGACACACTAAATCTATATTTTTAGAAGCCTGGCCTAAATATGATGAAAAACTGATTCAGGATGAAGAAATCGAGTTAGTTATTCAAATAAATGGCAAGGTGCGAGATAAATTAAGAGTAAGCGCAGATATCACTGAAGAAGATGCCAAAAAATTGGCAGTGGAAAGTGAGAAAATAAAATCTCAAATTTCCGGAAAGAAAATTAAGAAAATTATTTTTGTCAAAGGAAAGTTAATAAGTATTGTAATTTAATTATGCCCAGTAGTGAAAATTCAAAGAAAGTAATACATTGGTATCAAATAGTAAAAAATATTAAAATAGTTATAATAATTAATTTTTAAAAAATTCTTTTGAGCTGAAGCTCATTTGAATTTCTACTACTGGGTATGCAAGCAGTAATTTTAGCCGCTGGGAAGGGGACCAGAATGAGGCCGCTCACTTATGAAATTCCCAAGCCCATGTTAATGGTTAACGGAAAACCTATCTTGGAATACACCATTAGTTTTTTGCCGGAATCTGTTGATGAAGTAATAATCGTCATTGGTTATTTAGGCGAGCAGATAAAAGAATATTTTGGCTCCAATTTTTTAGGAAAAAAAATAACTTATGTTTTTCAAGAAAAATTGAACGGAACCGGGGGTTGTATTCAGCTTTGTCGCTCTATTTTGAAAAATAATTTTTTAGTTTTGATGGGAGATGATCTTTACCATAAAAAAGATATAGAAAAACTAGCTCAAGAAAAACTAGCAGTTTTAGCTTACAGAGTAGAAGATCCAACTCGTTTCGGAATTTTTAAAATAGATGCCAATAATCAACTAATGGAAATTATTGAAAAACCAAAATTTTCCAAAAGCAATTTAGCTAATATTGGAGCCTATGCGATTAATCAAGATTTTTTCAATTATCCGTTGGTTCCAATTAGTGAAACGGAATATGGTCTACCACAAACACTGACTAGCATGAACAAGGATTTTAAAATAAAAGTAATCCCGGCTAAAATGTGGCAACCGGTCGGTTATCCTGAAGATATTGAAAAGGCGGAAAAAAATCTGGATAAATTTTTAAATTAAGTAAATGGAAAACGAAAACCAAAATCAAGAAAAAAAATATTCTCTCTCGGAATTTAGGCGAGAGGTAGGCTTGCCTCTAGTAGTGGCTCGAAAACTTATCACTAAAGGAGAAATATCAGCTGTTAAAGCGATGGACGGAACCATTCACATTGCCGAATCGGAAGTTTTAAGAATAAAGGAGGTCTTTAAAAATCCTAGAAAAAAATATCGTTATTTCATGAAAGCTATAGGACCAGGATTAATCACGGGAGCCTCTAATGATGATCCTAGCGGTATTGGAACTTATTCTTCAGTGGGAGCTAAGTTTGGCCTTTCAATAATTTGGATGGCTGTTTGGCTTTTTCCGATCATGTTGGCCGTTCAAGAAATTTGTGCCCGTATTGGCATTGTTACTAATCATGGTCTAACTGGTGTCCTGAAAAAACATTACCGAAAAAACATAGTGGTTGGAATTATTTTTCTTTTATTGATTGCTAATATTATTAATATTGGTGCAGATTTAGGAGCCATGGCTGCTTCTTTGCGACTATTTTCAAATATTAATTTTTATGTAGCCATAGCCGGATTCGCTATTTTTATTATTATAAGTGAGATTTTTATTAGTTATCATATTTATGTAAAATTTTTAAAATGGCTGACTATCTCAATTTTTGCTTATATTATTACGGGAATAATAATTCATCCTGATTGGTGGCAGGTTTTTAGCCAGGCTCTAGTACCTAAAATTGTTTTTAACAAAGAATATATTTTTGCTATGATAGCTATTTTTGGAACCACCATTACTCCTTATATGTTTTTTTGGCAAACTTCAGAAGAAGTGGAAGAAGGAAAATTAGCCGGAATAACTTCAAAAAATAATCATCATATCCATAGCCGAATTAGAAAAATGAGAACCGATGTTTTTGTAGGAATGCTTTTGGCTCATTTAGCCATGTTTTTTATTGTTTTAACTACCGCCCAAGTTTTATTTAAAAACGGTATTTATAATATTGAATCAGCTGAGCAGGCAGCCCAAGCATTACGTCCCTTTGCTGGAGAATATGCTTACCTTCTTTTCGCTTTAGGTATAATCGGCACCGGGCTCTTAGCCATTCCTATTTTAGCTGGATCAGGGGCTTATGCGATTGCAGAAGTAGTGAAATGGAGGGAAGGGTTAGAAATGAAATTTTCTCGGGCCAAAGGATTTTATTTAGTAATTGCCTTTTCTATATTTTTTGGAATGTTATTTAATTTCCTTAATATTAATCCTATTCTGGCCTTATATTATTCAGCTTATATTAATGGAATAATTGCTTTGCCCTTACTAATAGCTATCATCATTATCGGAAACAATAAAAAAATTATGGGAGCAGAAACTAATCCAAAATGGGTTTCTTTCTTTGGTTGGTTGGCAGTAGCCTTCATGGTAACTTCCATTCTAATTTCAATTTTTTTAAAGTTTAATTAATTTTTATGTGTGGAATAATAGGTTATATTGGAAAACAAAAAGCCGTTCCAATTTTAATTGAAGGATTAAAAAGGCTTGAATACAGGGGCTATGACAGTGCCGGAGTTTCTATTATTGATGGAAAAAAAATTATTAATTTAAAGTCCGTGGGAAAAGTAGCGGAACTGGAAAATAAGTTGAGTGATAGTAAAGAAATTTTGGGAACCATTGGTATTGCTCACACACGCTGGGCCACACACGGAAAACCATCAGACCAAAATTCTCATCCGCACTGTGATTGCTCTGGAAAAATTCATTTAGTGCACAATGGCATTATTGAAAATTATTTGGAACTGAAAAGTTATCTTCTAAAAAATGGACATAAATTTAAATCGGAAACGGACAGTGAAATCATTGTCCATCTTATTGAGGAATTTAATAAAAAGTTAGATTTTAAGGAGGCAGTTTTAGAAGCGCTTAAAAAAATTCGCGGAACTTATGGATTAGCCATTATTAATCAAGACGAGCCGGAAAAAATAATTGTAGCTCGACTTGGCAGTCCATTACTTCTGGGAGTAGGAGAAAAAGAATTTGTCATTGCGTCTGATGCTTCGGCCATCATTCGCCATACTGATCAAGTAATTTATCTGGAAGATGGAGAAGTAGCGGAACTTTCGCTAGATAATTATGAAGTCAATAATATTAAAAATAAAAAAATCAGCAAAAAAATTTCCAAGCTGGATTGGTCAATGGAACAAGCACGAAAATCAGGGTTCCCTCATTTTATGATGAAAGAAATTTTTGAACAACCAGAAACTATTCAAATTGCCATCAGTGGAAGATTGGTGGTTGCTGATGGAATGGCGAAGCTCGGAGGGCTCAGAGATGTGGCGGAAAAACTACGACATTTGGAAAAAATAGTGATTGTGAGTTGCGGGACATCGTATTATTCAGGATTGGTGGGAGAATATTTTTTGGAGGAATATGCTGGTATTCCAGTGGAGGTGGAATATGCTTCTGAATTTCGTTATCGAAAACCTTTACTCAATGAAAGAACCGCCGTTCTGGCTATTTCTCAGTCAGGTGAAACAGCAGACACTTTGGCAGCTATTCGTGAAGCGAAAAATAAAGGGGCGCTGACTTTGGGAATTGTGAATACCGTTGGCTCTACTATCGCGCGAGAAACAGATGCTGGAATATATAACCATGCTGGACCGGAAATTGGGGTGGCGTCTACTAAGGCCTTTACTTCACAAGTTTCTATTTTGCTTCTTTTAACTTTATTGGTGGGAAGGCAAAGAGATATGACTTTTGTGATGGGAAAAAGAATTGCATCGGAAATGGCAAAAATTCCCAAGTTAATTGAGAAAATTATCAAAAAATCTGTAGAAATAAAAAGAATAGCTAAAAAATATATTCAATATAAAGACTTTCTCTATATGGGAAGAAAATATAATTTTCCGATTGCCTTGGAAGGCGCTTTGAAAATTAAAGAAATAGCTTATGTTCATGCTGAAGGTTATCCATCAGGAGAAATGAAGCACGGACCGATTGCGCTTATCGACAAAGATTTCCCTTCAATTTTTATTGTTCCCAAAGACAGTGTGTATGAAGAAAATATATCCGGTATGCAGGAAATTAAAGCGCGAGGCGGGAAAATTATCGCGATTGCAACTGTTGGCGACAAAGAGATCAAAAAACACGCGGATGATGTGATTTATATTCCCAAAACACTTGAAATGCTTACGCCGTTGTTAAGCGTCATTCCTTTGCAATTATTTGCCTATCACATCGCAGTTCTCAAAAAACTGGATGTCGATAAACCGCGTAATCTAGCCAAAAGTGTTACAGTTGAATAATTAGATGCGTGCCCCGTGGTCGCTCTGCGACTTTACGGGGTTGATAAGCCAAGAAACTTGGCCAAAAGTGTAACTGTAGAATAGACTAAAAAGTTTATTATAAAAATTTAAAGTGTTTGAGCGCAGGAGTAATGTTGGGTCCGAGATTGTCGGGAAGATTTTTAATATCAAGCCATTCCCATTTTCTAATGTCTGATCCAGGTTTTATTTCTCCAATTCTTTTAGCTAAATAATGAACCAAAATCACATCAATGTTGCCCTCTGGAGTTTTTTTGAGGGTGTGGAGAAAAAAAGGAGTAGAATCTAAAATTTCAATTTCAATCCCCATTTCTTCTCTCACTTCTCTTTTGGCATTTTCAATTAGATCTGTTTCAAAGTCTTCTACTTTGCCTCCGCAAAATTTCCAAAAACTGGTGTCGCCATGCTGATTAAGAAGGACATCATCTCCTTCTACGATGACTGGGCCAGATATAACAATTATTTTTTTCATATATTTATTTTTAGTTAAAAGCTAAATACTTTTTATCATATATGTGTCTTTTTGTCGATAACCTAATTTTTTGTAATAACCTCGCACGCCGATACCTGATATTACTACAATTTTATTTAATTTAAATTCTTTCCTGGCGATTTTTTCCGCTTCTAGCATCAATTTTTTCCCAAGACCAATATGTTGAGGAGAAGTTTTATCTTTTTTATTAATCGCGGTCACTTTTCCATAGGTATGTACTTCACGGATAAGAGCAGCGTTTTTTAGTGCTGGTAATAATTCATATAATTTGTCATTCCGAGTGCAATCGAGGAATCTAATTGGATTAGATCCTTCGACTCGTTTCACTCGCTCAGGATGACACGCGAAAGACGGAATTCTTAGTCGCAGTAAAGCAAATAATTTTTTCTTGTCAGGAGAGACATATTGTAAAAATATTTCTTTCCCGCCCGAAGCTTTGTAATTGATACGATTAAGTTTTATTTCACCTGCCCGACACACTTCCCGTCCAGAGCGGGATGTGGGCGGGTAACTCGCGCGGACTTCTCGGCAACGGATGCATTGGCATCGAGATTCTTTGGCGATGATTTGGCGTAAGTTGGAAATTGTTGGTCCAGCAATGATGGAGGTAGATGGTACATCACGCACCAAGCGAGAAATTCTGACGTATGGCGGAATCAAATCGTTTTTTATTTTAACTACTAGCTTTTGAAAATTTTTGTCAGTGAGCGGTATATATTTTTTTTGCTTCCAGACTTTATACAGTTTGGAATTTTTCAAAACCACAGTCGGATAAATTTTCAACATATCCGGTTGGAAGGCAGAATCAGAAAATAATTTTTGAAACATTTCATAATCCTTTTTCAAGCTGGATCCAAGAAGGCCTGGCATAATATGATAATTGATTTTAAATCCCGCGTCTTTCAAAAGGCGAGTGGCATCAATGGTTTTTTGGATATCATGACCGCGATTATTTTTTTTGAGGACCGAATTAAAAATACTTTGCACGCCTAATTCCACTCGCGTGCAACCCAAATGGCGGAAATTTAAAATTTCTTTTTCATCAATATAATCAGGTCTGGTCTCTAGTGTTAGTCCGATAATTCTGTGTTTGGCCGTTTCATTGCGCTTGCTTGCCCTGTTAAATTGCTCTTCGAGCATTTCCGCTTTAGCGGAAGATTTAACATGGTGAATTCTTCTATCATATTCATTGGCTGCTTGAAAACATTCAGTGATAAACCACTGCTGATATTTTTTAGGAAAATACGAAAAAGTTCCTCCCATCACAATCAATTCTATTTTGTCGGTCTTGTGTCCGTTAATTTCTAAAGCATAAAGCCGATTTTGGACTTGCAGATAGGGATTAAATTTGGCATCAATGGCGCGCATTACGGCTGGCTCATTAGAAAGATAACTTTTGGGCATTCCTTTTTCAGTCGGGCAATAAAGACACTTTCCTGGGCAATCTGAGGGTTTAGTGAGCACAGCCACCACAGCTACACCGGATTGGGTGCGTATTTTTCGGCTTTGCAAAATTTCCTCAAATTTTAAATGACGCTTGATTTGGCGATTTTTGATCATTTTTTCATAGTATTCTCGGATATTAGCGTTGGTATCCATTGGCAATTTGAATTTTCCCGATAATTCCTTTTTCAGTGCTAAAAAATCCTCCGCGCTTTGCGGGTTTCTTTTAATTGCTAATCTTATGAATTTGTCGTAGGATTTATGCATATGAAAAAAGAATTAGCGGAGAAAATATTATTAGAAACGGAAACGGGATATGATTTGATCGCGGATAAGTTTTCTGAAACTCGAAAAAATTTCTGGTCAGAGTTGGAATTTATTCAGGACTATGCCAAAAATGAAGACAAAGTTTTGGATTTTGGTTGTGGCAATGGACGGCTTTTGGAAATATTTTCGAACAAAACTATAAAATATTTTGGGGTGGATATTTCTGGAAAATTGATTGAAATCGCCAAAGGGAAATATCTTGGAAAAGATATTGCCTTTCAAAAACTATCCAGTTCAAGTACTCTACCCCGCACTAAAGCTACAAATAGAAAGAAAAATATAAATAGTAAGGTAGAAGCTATAGAAAAAGAATACTCCAGTGAGAAAATTAGTCAACGTTTAGTGCGGGGCGAGCCACTTTCTGAAGGATTTTTCAATACTATTTATTCTATCGCAGTTTTTCATCATTTGCCTAGTGAAGATATTAGAGAAAACACTGTCAAAGAATTGTTTCGAGTTTTGCAGCCGGACGGTAAAATCGTTATTACGGTTTGGAATTTGTGGAAAAGAAAATATTGCAAATATATTCTGAAAAATTGGTTGAGTAAAGTTAGAGGAAAATCTGATTTAGATTGGAATGATTGTTATGTTAGCTTCAAAAATAATAAAGGGCAATTATTTATGAGGTATCATCACGCTTTTACCAAAAAAGAGCTGGAGAAAACGTTTGTAGAAGCGGGGTTTCAAATGGAGAAGTGTTGGATAACCGGAAAAAACATAGTTTTTGTAGGCAAAAAAACTAAAAAGGAGGATGTTTATTTCGATTAAAGCCATATGTTAAAAAGCCCAAAAATATGGTAAAATGAAGTAAATGCCTGATCCAATTATACAAATTAATAAAGCTAGTGTTATCTATAATCAAGGTAAGGATAATGAGGTTAGATCATTGGAAGACGCTAGTTTAAATATATTTCCGGAGGAATATATTATTATTTATGGTCCTTCAGGTTGTGGAAAATCAACCTTGCTTTATACCATTTCCGGATTGCAATCAGCTACTAGCGGTGACGCCATAGTAGATGGAAAAAATATTTCAGAAATGACGAAAAAAGAGAAAGTGATTCTGCATCGATCTTCGGTGGGAATGGTTTTTCAGGCTTTTTATTTAATTGATTCTTTGACCGTTTTAGATAATGTTTGTTTGCCTATGGTCTTTGGTGGAGAAGATTTGCAGAAAAGAAAAGAAGAAGGTATGAGTCTTTTGAAACGTTTTGGTATTGCGGAACAAGCAGATAAATTTCCTAATCAGTTGTCTGGTGGTCAAAAACAGCGAGCGGCAATTGCTCGGTCGCTAATAAATAATCCTAGTATTATTTTAGCTGATGAGCCGGTGGGAAATTTGGATAGCGAATCGGCGGAAAATGTGCTTCAGATTTTAAGTGATTTGAATAAAACCGATAAGAAAACAGTCGTAATGGTAACTCACAATGCGGAACATCTGCATTTTGCCAATCGGGTTATTTATATGAAAGACGGAAAAATTGTAAGTGAAGAAGTTAATCAAGAAAAACGTCCGAAAGAAGTGCTTGAGAAAGAGGAGGCGTTGATTGAACCAGACAGTATTTCCAATGAGCTCAAGTTGTTGATGAGGACATTTAAAAATTTTTCTCCTCAACAGATGGGAGGTTTGCTTATTCCCTATAAAGCCAAACAGATTCTTAGTCATATTCTTTCAGAATTAATGGAAGAGCAGGTAGCGGCAGCAGAAAATTTTTTGAAAGAGCTAATGTTTAAAAATATTGATTTTGCTGGTTTGGAAAAAAAATTAGATGATGATTTGGAAAAAGGTGGAGCTGGATGGAACAAACAGCGAGCGCGCTCATTTAGTCGAAGAGTTAAAACAATGTTAGAAAAGGCAGAAAATATTAGCAATGGATCCAATTCAGAAGCGATTGCTGATTATCTTTTAAATGTTTGTGGAACTCATTTGGATGCGGATATAAAAGAAAAATTTCAATCATTTATCCAGCTTAGACTGGAGAATAAAATTGATGCCTCCACTTTGAATCAAAAGTTAGATGCTTCTCGTATTTTGGGAGGGATTGGAATGTATAAAAATACCTCAAAAAAAGTAGTGAAAGAGGTGGAGATTTTAATGCTTTTAAAATTTACAGGGAAAGTATGAAATTTATAGATTTATTCAGATTGTCTACTCGAATGTTTAAAGCGCGCACCTCGCGAACGCTTTTAACTGTTTTAGGAATGGGCATCGGTATTGGAGCTATTTTATTTTTGGTTTCTTTAGGCTATGGTTTACAAAAAACTTTATTGGAAAGAATTACTACCTCTGAATCCTTACTAACTTTGGATGTAGCCGAATCAAAATCAGGATTGGTTTCTTTAAGTAAAGATGTCGTAAAAAATATTGAGGAAATGGAAAATGTAGCTGAAGTTAGTCCGGCTTTTCAATTAACCGCCCAAGGACATTTAGAAAACCTTTCAGCGGATATTTCGGTTATTGGAATTAAGCCATCTTTTTTAAGATTAGGCGGAATTAAAATTGAGCAGGGAGAAGAATTAAAAGATGCAGAACCAGAGGGAGTAGTGGTGGCCAATTCAATTGCTCAAGTTTTTGGAATGAGCCTAGAGGATATGTTAGGCAAGGAAGTCTCCTTCACTTTTTTTATTCCGGAAGATAATCAATTATCAGAAAATTCTCTGACTAGTAATTTTAAAAAAATTGAATCAGATAAAAAATATAAAATAGTAGGTAACGTGGAAAGTGAAGAAAACATTATTTATCTAAATTCTTCTTCACTAGAAAATATTGAAATAAATAGATATACTCAATTAAAAGTTAAAGCCAAAGATAGCGATACTATGGGAGCCATTCGAGACACCATATTAGAAAAAGGTTTATTAGTTGCTTCTCTTTCTGATACAGTGGATCAGGCCAATCAAATTTTCAAAATTATTCAGCTTATTTTAATGCTCTTTGGTATTATTGCTCTCATAGTCAGTGCTATTGGTATGTTTAACACTATGACTATTGCTCTATTGGAAAGAACCGAAGAAATTGGAATTATGAAATCTATTGGAGCATCAGATCGGGCTATTTCTATGATGTTTGTTATGGAAGCTAGTGTGATGGGATTTTTAGGAGGATTGGGTGGAGTAGGAATTGGAATTTTAGGTGGTAGGTTATTCAATGTAACAATTAATTTTATTGCTTCTCATTTTGGAGGTGAAGCGGTTAGTTTATTTTACAGCCCGCTATGGTTTGTGGTGGTCATTATTGTTTTTGCTGGGTTTGTAGGATTTATTACTGGATTTATACCAGCCAGACGGGCCAGCAAAATTGATCCGTTAGATGCGTTAAGATATAAATAATTTTATAATATGAAAAAAATCAGAGTAGCGGTTTTAGGTGGTGGTTTTTCCAGCGAACGGGAAGTGTCAATTAAGACAGCGCAGCAAGTGGCCAAAGCACTTCCAAAAGAAAAATATCAAGCTAATGTTTTAGATGTTTCTAAAAATGGAAAATGGTTTGGGCAAATTTCTAAAGGAAAGTTTCAAGTAGCTTTTATTGCGCTTCATGGACAATTTGGAGAGGATGGAAAAATCCAAGCCATTTTGGACTTTTTGAAAATTCCTTATACTGGTTCTGGGGTTTTAGCTAGTGCTTTAGGCATGGATAAAATAAAGTGTTTGGATTTTCTAAGAGCTTACGGAATAAGTTTTCCTGATTTTATAGTGATTAAAAAAGGAGAAAAGAATCTTCCGGAAAAAATAAAAAAAGAAATTGGATTTCCTTGTGTAGTTAAGCCTAGCGAATCTGGATCGAGCATCGGAGTGTCTATTACAAAAAAACAAGGAGAACTTTCGCAAGCATTAAAGGAGGCCTTTCGAGAAGGGGAGTGGGTGATGGTGCAAAAATATATTTCCGGAAGAGAACTTACTTGCGGAGTTTTGGGAAATACTGGAAACAAAAAAATAAAAGTCTTGCCTTCGGCAGAAATTATTGTAGGTAAAAATAAATTTTTCGGGTATGAAGAAAAATATTTTTCTCAAGATACTCAAGAAATTTCTCCAGCTAAAATTTCGTCAAAATCGGAAAAAGAAATTGGAGAGTTATCCGTCAAAATTCATCAAGCGTTAGGATGTGATGGCCTAACTCGATCAGATTTTATTCTAGACAAAAAAGGCAAACTTCATTTTTTAGAAATAAATACTATTCCTGGACAAACTGAGGCCAGTCTTTGTCCAAAAGAGGCGAGAGCAGCTGGAATTAGTTTTTCGAAGTTCATTGAATTACAAGTAAAGTTAGCCTTGGGGAAAAAACGAAAAAATAGTTAAGATTATACCTACTACGCCCCGTGATAAATTTTGGTAAAAAAGGTTATTTTAGGGGTGTGGATAACTTTTGTAAGAAAATCTAAAATAGTCCATATTTTGCCTTATTTAAGCCTTAATGGCTTATTTTTTGTTATATAGTGAATATATTCACTATATCAAATATATTTAAAATAGGATATAATAAAGCTATTAATAAAACATGAAACATATAGCATATAACACGAAAAAAATATTGAAAATAAAATAAATACAAAAAGTAAAAGTAGATGACATATATCCGTATCAAAGACGTCGAAACCCCGTTAGAAATTCACCAGTGGTGGTATGTTTATGTTTTAAGAAGTGAGAAGGATAAATGTTGGTATACGGGCTATACGCAAAATTTAAAAAAAAGACTTTCACAACATAATCAGGGAAAAAGTCTTTCTACCAAAAATAGAGGGCCATTTCAAATAATTTATAGCGAAGCAGGTTTAAACATAGATGACGCAAAAGCAAGAGAAAAGTATCTTAAATCTGGAATGGGGAAGCGCTACATAAAAAATAGGCTAAAAAATTATCTAATTAATCCTGGAATTTCTAACGGGGAAAAAAATGATGGAATACATAAGAGTTAAAGATGTAGAGAAGCTTATAGACCGTGACAGAAATACCATCCTACGCTGGGAACGCGCTGGGCTTATTCCACATCCTCAAAAAGACTCCAGAGGATGGCGTTTTTATAACGAAAAAGATATTGAAATAATCAAGAAATTTATGAAGGAGATGAGAAGTAATCTGCCGGCTTTCCGGTGCAAAAATTAAAGTATATGTTTTTCTCAATAAAAAAGAAAAACTTAATAGTCACTCATAGAAACCTAGATGGAATATCTCGGAGGACAGTTTCCTTTGCTTCTGGAAGAAAAAAACGAGGAGTGAATATTTCGGTTAAGCAGATTGTTGGTTTGTTTAAAACTATTTTTGTGGGATTAATGAGAATAATAAAAATAGTTTTACGAATAATATCGGGTATGGTTATTTATCTTATCCAAAAGGTAAAAATAAATAAAAAAGCTAAAATAAATAAATTACAGTTTTTACCTAACAGAAGAATAGACAAAATAAACTTTTTATCAAGACACAGAAAAAGAGAAGCTAAAACTAACTTTCAAATTAAAAATATATTTAATTGGCAAAATGTTTTTGGTAAAATTAGGAAAATATTTAGAAACACTTGGGCGAGAAGATTTGTATATTTAACAGTCATTGTGGTTACTCTGGCCTCTACTTATATTCAAAATTCACAATATTCTTCGGGAGCGACATTTACTTTTGTGCAAACCCAATGGGATGGAACTCTAGCGGGAGCCGGTGCGACACATGGAAGCGATCAAACTGGATTTACTGATTATGTGTCCAAGGATTCCGGAGTATCTCTAACTGGAGGATCGGATCCATATAATAGTGTCACACTGGGAATTTCGACTGGTTCTATTGTGCAAACTGACAGTAGCACGGATGACAATACTAGTTTTAATTCAGCGAGTGCTAGTTATTCTTCTACCCATGTAGATAACACTGGAGACAGTGCTTCTATCCAATTAAGTTCTTCTAGTTCCGTAAGTAGTGCAGTGGATGCTACCGGTACCGATGTATATGATGCCCAAATTGGATCTGATGGTTATTCGCGCATTTTATATACTGATAACACTGTAAAATATTTTGTGCAATGTTTAAATGGATCTTGTTCTTCAAAAGTTACTACTAATTTGGCAAGTTCTGGATTCAACTTTGGTAGTGGCGTTTTTGTTCTTAACAGTAACGATTTTGCGCAAATATTTTATAGAGATAGCAGTGATAACAAATTAAAATTTGCACAGTGTGCTAATGCCGCTTGTAGTTCTATTAATCCCTCCTCTCCCGTAACAATTTTGAATAGTGGGGGTAGTGCTATAGATATGACTGTAGATTCTAGTTCTAATCCGGTAATGATTTATTCAGTTAGCGCAGTATTAAGTCTTGCTCAATGCACGACAACTAATTGTTCTTCCTTCGTAACAAATCCAGTGGCTAGTGATGGGGTTGGTTATGGAAAAGTTGATTCAGATTTAGATTTAGGAACAGACGACGTACCTAGAATAGCTTATATGTCGGGCGCTGCTACAGATTTTACTGCTAATTTTATCCAATGTGGAGACGCTGCTTGTTCGGCGGGCAACAGCTCAAATATTATTGGTTATTCAGACTATGATATTGCAAATGGTGGAAAACAACCCATAGCTTTGCAAGTTGATTCTGGCGGAATTGCGGATGTTGTTTTTAGAAATACTACAGACGACAAGGCTACTTTTTTGAGGTGCGGAAATGGAGCCTGTTCTAGTGGTAATTCTACGGTAGCTTTTACAACGCAAGAATGGCGTGGTGATGTGGATATTGATATCGGACCAAATGGATTTCCTGTAATTGCGTATTCCTATTATGTTAGTGGTGCTCCAGATTTGAAAATAGTTAGTTGCGATAATGCAACTTGTTCAAGTTATTCAGGGCCGACGACAGTTAAACTGGATATCCCATGGACTGGAAGTGGTATGCGATTAAGGGTTGGAAAAGATAATTATCCCAGAATAGCCTATGTATATGACGAGACCAATAAAGATGTGTATCTTTATAACCCAGTATTTTCTACCCCCGGAACTTATACTTCTGATATTATGGATATCGGAAAAAATACATATACTTGGGATTTAATTTCTTGGACACATACATTAGGAAAAACAATTACTATTCAAGCACGAACTTGTGATGATGCGGCTTGTTCTGGAGAAACTGTTTCCAAGGCATGGGATTCAGTTTGTTCAGATATTACTAATGGAGCTGACCTTTCTACTGGAAGTTGTACGACCGATGGAGATCGCTATGCTCAATATAGGGCTACGCTTTCAACGGATGATACTAGTGTCACTCCTTCATTGGATGATGTGACAATTAACTCTTCTTATTATCCGACCACACAAGTCTTAACTTCATCTCCCTATAACACCACAGACGCTGCTAATATTATGGGAGGATTGAGTTGGAATGAGGACTCAACTCTTCCAGCTGGAACTAGTGCCACTATATCCTTAAGGACTGGTTCCGATGGTGCTGCTTGGGGAGGTTGGAGTGATTTTACTAAGGATACTTCTAATTGTTCTAAAGTTTCAACTACAGTTACTTGTACTAGCGATGCTATGCCGGCTGGCATGAAAGATCAGAGTGGAGATAATTGGTTTCAATATAAAATAACTTTAACTTCCAATGGAACTAATGCCCCAACGATTGCTGATGTCACAACTATTTATGTGGTGAATGCTGCGCCGGAAGTGCAGACCGTTTCCGCTTCTCAAGGATCGGATGGTTTGGTGACTGTCACTTATGATATGCGAGATTCCGATACGACTTCAGATGTGGCGGCGGTTACTTTGCAATATTGTACAGCTGATTGTGGAGGTAGCCCCACTTGGGCCGACGCGGTGACAGTTTCTGGGGATGTCGGAGCGGGGATTGCGATTACTAATGCCTATATTCCTGGAACTTTGAGATCTATAACTTGGACTCCTAAAACTGATTATGACGCACAACATAACGGAGCTTTGAAAGTGAGGATAAAAGCCAATGATGCTGAAGGAGCTAATAATTTGGGTTATGGAACTTCTTCCAGTTTTGCTTTAGACACAGCTAATCCAACCGGAGTTTCTATAACAGCTATTGATCATACAACTAATTTATTAACCTTAGCTACTCCATCTGATGATTCTAGTTACACCATGTCGGTTTCCAATACTCTTAGTTTTTCTACTTTCGTATCTTTTAGTTCTCCATATACTTATAGTTCAATGACTTCTGATCCGGCGACAGTTTATTTACGAATTAAAGATGCTTATGGAAACACTGCTGATTCTTCAGCGACTATTACTCCAGCTAAGCCAGCTAATCCGGTGTATTATGATACTTCCGATTCTGGTAATAGTATTTATCGTGAATTTATTGCTTGGAATACTATTTCTGGTTCAGAAGTCGGAGCTGGATTTACTAGCTATAACCTCTGGCGCTCTGCCGGATCATCGCTAACTCTTAATGAGGAACTAACTAACTCTGACACAACAGCCATCACAGTCACAAATGGTTCACTTTTGCCAACTTCCGGAACAATTATTATCGGCGATGAACAAATAACTTATACTTCAAAGTCAACTAATGATCTGGGAGGAACTATAACCAGAGGAGTAAATAATACTGTGGCGGCTTCCCATTCTACTGGTGATGCCATTTGGTTGAAGGCGCAAACCTCAACCGATCGAACAGTTAATTATGTTATTGATAGTGGGCTTACGGCTGCTACTCATTATTATTACAAAATAAATGTTCAAGACTCCGCAGGCAATCTTTCAGCTTATTCTGATACTGTGGATGATATTCCCGATGGAGCTGGGTCTAGTGATTCTACCGCGCCAACTATTTCGAGTGTAGCGATATCTGGTATCGGTACCACCTCGGCCACGGTAACGTGGACGACCAATGAATTGTCCAGTTCTAGTGTGGGTTATTCTACCGATGCGACATATTTACCCACAACCGGAAATGCTTCTATGGTAACTAGTCACTCCGTTATTGTCACTGGAATACTACCCAATACGATCTATAATATTCAAGTAAAATCACAGGATGCGAGCGGTAATGAAGCAACTAATGACAAAGATAGTCCAGGATCTTCTCCAATTGCCAATTATACGTTTACTACTCTGGATGGTCCGGCTATTTCCAATGTAACCGCTCCTCAAGTTAGTAATAATCAAGTAACTATCAGTTGGCTAACCACGGTAGATTCCGATACTCAAGTAATTTATTCTGATACTTTGTCTAGTGGAGCATTGGTTGGTGCTGAAACAATACCGGCAGTATCGGGAGGTTTAGTGGGAGGCAGTTATCCATATGTGCATACTCAAATAGTTAACAGTTTTGAAGGCAGTCCATTGGTGAGTGGAACTACCTATTATTTCTATGTCCAATCAACGGATGCTTCGTCTAATGTGGCTACAGATAATAATGCTGGAAACTTTTATTCCTTTGTAACGACTTCGGATGTGGTGGCTCCAGTTATTTCCAATCCTAATGTCGCTATTATTAACAACACTTCCGCGGCTATTAATTGGACCACCGATGAAAATGCTAACAGCAAAGTATCCTACGGAACTGTTTCTGGAGTTTTGGGTAGCACAGGAACAGTGGCCACTTATGACAAAAGTCATTATGTTATTCTCACTGGTCTCACCGCCAACACTAAATATTATTACACCGTTACTTCCGTTGATATCAATACTAACTCAACTATTTCTGTAGAATATAATTTTACTACATTGAGAGTTCCAGGAGAACAACATGATGCGTTGAGTGCCATTACGAATATTGCCGATCCACCTTCAGTGATTACTGATACTAAGGCCGTGGTTACTTTTAATACGGATCAAAACGCCAAGTGTACCATTGAATATGGTACTGCTTCTGGATCTTATACCGAAGTTCCAATTGCGGAAACTTTATATAATTCTAATCATTCCATCCACGTTACTGGGTTGATATTTTCCACTACTTATTATTATCGCATTACTTGTGTGGATAATTTGGATAATACGGTTATGTCTTCGGAATATTCATTTATTACTTCAGCTGAACTTTTAACTAGTAGCGGATGGGGAGATACAGCTGATGCAACCGCTCCATCTATCAGTGGAATTAATATTGGGACAATTACCGGAGAATCAGTCACAGCAACATGGACAACCGACGAAGAGGCTAATAGTTTAGTAGCCTATGGGTTAGTAGATGGAACTTACGATAATATCGCTGGAAATTATGAAGTTAATTCAGATTCAGCTAATTATGTAACTGATCATTCAGTAATCATTAATGGTTTAATCCCGGCTTCCAAATATTATTACACAATTATTTCAACGGACGCCGCCGGCAACATCGCCGAATCTGCTCAAGGCAACTTCACCACCAGCGAACCGTCCACTTTATCTTCCATTAAAGTAGTTTCTACTTCACTGAATCAAGCTGTCATTACCTGGAGTACTTCTAAAGATACCACTTCCACTGTGGAATACGGATTAACAACTTCTTATGGAGAAACTAAAGAATCCACCACTCTCACTAAAGTTCACGAAGTGACTTTAACCAGTTTAATTTCTTCTCAAATTTATCATTTCCGAGTCAAAGGTAAGGATGCAACTAATAATTTGTATTCTTCCGGAGATTATACTTTCGAGCCCAAATCACCTCCAGCTATTTCGGGAACTGAGATTACGGATGTGACTGAAAACTCAGTGGTAGTTAAATTTACTACCAACGTGCCGACTGACGCTCTCATTTCCTACACTGATTTATCTGAAGGTAAAGGTTCTGGTTTTCAAGGAGTCCCAACATTAACTTCTACTCATGAAGTAGAATTGAAAAACCTAATAGCTGGCACCACTTTCTCTACTAAGATTAAAGCCCGAGATGAAGAGGGGAATGAAACTGAACAAGATGGTCCCAACTTTACTACCGGAAAAGATGAAAATGCTCCTAAGATAGATCAGATTAGAACTGACTCGGCTTTAGCTCAAGGCGATAGAGTACAAACTATTATTTCTTGGACCACTGATGAACCGGCTACGACAGCTTTAATCTACAAAGAAGGTAAATCCGGACAAGAAAAAGAAGTTAAAATCAGTGAAGACTTTGCTCCGAGCCATATTGCGGTAGTGACTATTTTCAAACCTGGCACTGTTTATTATTTCAAAGCTAAATCTATTGATAAATCCGGTAACGAAGGCACTTCTACCGAGTATGCTTTGTTAACTCCGAGAAGAAAAGAAAATGTAGTGCAAATGATAATCAATAATTTCCAAGATATATTTGGGTGGGTAAGGAGGTAGACGAATTATGAATTAAGGTTTGAGTTTAATAAAAGTTTATGACATATATCCGAGTTAAAGATGTAGAGAATCTCATAGATAGAGATCGAAACACTATCCTACGCTGGGAACGCGCTGGGCTTATTTTACATCCTCAAAAAGACTCCAGAGGATGGCGTTTTTATACTGAAAAAGATATAGAAATAATTAAGAAGTTTTTGAAGGAGATGAAGAAAAAGTTAAAGGGAATAAATAATTCTAACCAAATAGTGACAAAAAATTAAAAAAATGTATACTGACTAAATATGAAAATAATCAGAGGGCGAGAAATTGCCGATAAAATTCTCAAAGAGCTCAAAGAAAAAATAAGCCAGCAAAATCTGGAACTAGGTCTGGCTGTAGTTTTGGTCGGCCAAAATGAAGCCTCGGAACTTTATGTCCGACTTAAGAAAAAAGCGGCAGAAGAAGCTGGAATAAAATTTAAACTTTATAATTTTACGGAGAAAAATTCTGAGCCAGAAATTATCGAATTAATAAAGAACTTAAATACTGATAAAAATATAACTGGCATTATCGTTCAGCTGCCCTTGCCAGAAAAATTTAATACCCAAAAAATTATCAGTAGCATTGCTCCGGAAAAAGATGCTGATGGGTTTTCTGTAGAAAGTCAATCTTTGCCGGTTTTTCCTAGTGCTATTATGCGCCTAGCTGAAAGTAGCGAACAGGAAGTGTCGGGAAAATTTGGAATAGTGGTAGCTAATTCAAAAGAATTTGGAGAAACGATGGTTGGAATGTTAGAACAGAAAAAAAATAAAAGTAAATATATTTTAGTGAAAGATTTGGAAAATAGTTTAGATTTAATAAAAAAAGCGGATATTATTATAACCGCAGTGGGAAAACCAAAATTAATTTCCGGAAATATGCTAAAAGAAGGAGTAATCGTGATTGACGGCGGTATCAGCAAAATTAACGGCAAAGTGGTGGGGGATGTGGATTTTGAATCAGTCAAAAATATTATTAGTGCTATTTCTCCGGTTCCTGGTGGAGTAGGACCAGTGACGATTGCCTGTCTTTTGGAAAATGTATATCGGTTGACTAAAAAATAAAATATAATTGTTTTATTTCCTCCTCCAAAATTTTATTTTATTAAAAAATAAAACTCTCAAGCCCAATAATTCAAATCCAACAAACAGTAACCATGAGCCAGGCGAAAAAGGCGTGATAAGAGCTATAAAACCAATAAAAATCATAAATATAGCCACTATTTTTTTTATTTTGGGATTTTCTTCGAGATATTTTTTTATAATCGCTATCATTTGTATAAATTTTGTAATTTAAGCATTAATTTTTTTAAGATACCTTGAAATATGTTGCAAAAAATAATAGTTTCCGTTGTGTAGTTTAGTTTGTTTCTAGAGAAAAATATATTTTTTGTGCCGCGAGAGAGAGTCGCCACAGTCATTCGACGTGATCCGCCTTTGGCGGAAACTCTATTTTTTGTGCCACTGGTCGGACTCGAACCGACATGGAGTTGCCCCCACAGCATTTTGAGTGCTGCGTGTATACCAATTTCACCACAGTGGCCTTTTTTGAATATACCGTAAACCATAGTATAATATACTTAATTATGGCGAAAATTATTTCTTTAGTCAACCAAAAGGGAGGAGTGGGAAAAACCACCTCCGCCATTAATCTGGCAACCTATCTGGCGGAAGCCGGAAAGTTTGTGTTGCTAGTTGATTTGGATCCGCAAGGCAATGCCTCTTCTGGTATCGGTGTTGACACTAGGAATCTTGAAAAAAGTCTTTATCATTCTATGGTGTTGGGAGAACATCCGGAAAAAATTATTATTAAAACTGAAACAGTCGGTCATGACTTACTGCCATCATCACAGGATTTAGCCGGAGCTGGAATAGAGTTGGTCCACTTGGATAATCGAGAATTTCGTTTGTATAATGTTTTACGGGAAATTCGCACCAACTATGATTATATAATTATTGATTCTCCACCTAGTCTTGGATTACTAACCATTAATGGTTTAGTGGCCAGCGATGAAATAATTATTCCGGTCCAGACTGAATATTTTGCCTTGGAAGGTTTAAGTCAATTATTGAGCACGATAAATTTAGTGCGTGAAAATCTTCAACCGGAATTAAAAATAATGGGAGCTGTGTTGACTATGTATGATAAGAGAAATCGTTTGTCTCGCCAAGTAATCAAAGAAGTGCGTGACCATTTTCCTGGGCATGTTTTTGAGAGTATTATTCCTAGATCAGTCCGCTTAGCTGAAGCACCTGGTTTTGGTAAATCGATTTTAAATTTCGATTCATTATCCAAAGGTGCGAGAGCTTATAAAAATTTAGCCAGAGAAATTATCGAAAGAGATAAAAATACAAAAACTAATTTTTCCGTATAAAAATATAAAATAAAAATATGTCACAAAATTATGGTTTAGGTAGGGGATTGGCTTCTCTTATCCCACAAAAAAAATCCGGAGCTCAACCAGAGGAGAAAAAAATAAATACTCCAAGGGAAAATTATAACTATTTTGGTGCGGATAGTCGTGATTCAGGAAAAGAAAATCAAAATTCCAATCAAAACAAATCACCTGGCAATTCTATTCAAGAAGTCAATATAGAAGAAATAGTGCCTAACCCGCATCAACCCAGAATTATATTTGATGAAGATAAAATAAAAGAATTATCCGACTCTATAAAAAATCATGGGCTTATTCAGCCGTTAGTAGTTACCAAAAATGGTCGCCAATTTGAACTAATTGCGGGAGAAAGAAGATTACAGGCGGCTAAGTTGGCTGGACTAAAAAAAATCCCCATCATCGTGAGAGAAGCAGGGGAACAAGAAAAATTAGAGTTGGCGATTGTGGAAAATATTCATCGTCATGATTTGAATCCAATAGAAGAGGGCAAAGCCTATCAAAAATTAATCAGTGAATTTGAACTAAGCCAAGAAGAAGTTTCTGTCAAAGTGGGCAAAAGTCGAAGCGGAGTAGCCAATAAAATTCGCTTGTTGAATCTACAAGTGGAAGCGCAAAAAGCCTTAATGAATGGGCAAATTACCGAAGGTCATGCCAAGGCCATTCTAGCCATTGAAAATCCGGAAAAACAAAGAGCCCTTTTTGAATTAATTTTAAAAAGCAATTTAACAGTTCGCCAGACGGAAGATAAAACCAAAGAAATCTCAGTTAGAACTCATAAACGAACTATGCATATTGATCCAGAAGTCAAAGCTATTGAAGAAAAACTTTTAGAAGCGCTGGGAACTAAGGTTAAAGTTTCCCGATTCGGTTCGGGAGGAAAAATAGTCATTGATTATTATTCCCAAGAAGAGTTGGATAATATTCTAAGCAGAATTGTTAATTAAGTAAATCGTTTTTTTTAAGTGTTTTTCGAATAGCACTTTTGGACATAGAAGTTCTCACAAATCTCAGCCAATCGCGACTGGGATTTTTAGTTTCCTTGGAAGTGATAATTTCAACTACTTCTCCATTTTTAATTTTATAATCCAAGGGAACAATGCGTTTATTTACTTTGGCTCCGACAGCGCGATGGCCGATTTGACTATGAACCTTATAGGCAAAATCAATAGGGGTGGCTTCTTCCGGAAGATCAATAATATCTCCCATTGGAGTAAAAGCAAAAATATGATTTTTGAAAAAATCTATTTTTAGACTTTCCACGAATTCTTGATTATCTTTACCTAGTTCACTTTGCCATTCGCGAAGTTGTTTAACCCAAATTAATTCTTCTTCAGGAATAGGCTTAGCTTTTTTGAAGAAAAAGTCTTTCCAATCTTTTCGATGATCGGAATAAATCCAATGAGCAGCGATTCCGAATTCAGATTCAATGTCCATTTTTTGGGTTCTAATCTGCACCTCCATAATTAAGCCGTCTGGTCCAAAAACTGTAGTGTGAATTGATTGATAACCGTTAGGCTTAGGCAGAGAAATATAATCCTTAATCCTTCCAATTAAAGGATGATATTTTTTATGAACGATACCCAGGGCTTCATAACAATCAGCTACTTCCGGAACAATTATCCGAACTCCATAGAGATCGTAAACTTTAGCGATATCCATATCATAGCGTTTCAATTTTTGATAAAGACTGTAAAGATGTTTAGTTCTCCCAAAAACATCAACGACTTTGATTCCGCTTTTTTTCAATTCCTTCTTAATTTCAGTGGTAGCTAAGATGATAAATTTTTTGCTTTTTCCTAAAGCCTCTTCCTTAAGCTTCTGGGTTTTTTCGTAGTTTTCTTTATCCAAATATTTGAAAGATAAATCTTCTAATTTATCTTTCATATCTCCAATACCCAATCGATTGGCGATGGGTGCGTAAACTTCCATAGTTTCCAGTGCAATGCGGCGTTGTTTTTCTTCCGATAAAGCATCCAGGGTTTCCATATTATTCAAACGGTCAGCTAGTTTAATAATCACAACCCGAATATCAGAAGCCATAGCTAAAAACATTTTACGTAGATTTTCTAAATAAAGTTCTTCCTTGGTTTCTCTTAATTTTATTTTTCCTAACTTAGTAATTCCGGAAATAAGGAAAGCAATTTCTTTTCCAAAATTTTTTTCAATCTCGTCTAGGGTAACGGACGTATCTTCGGGCACATCATGAAGTAGGCCGGCGGCGATTGTTCGTGAACGCATTCCCATGTTGGCCAAGTTAAGAGCGGTGCGTAAGGAATGTTGAATATATTCTTCTCCGGATTTGCGTTTTTGTCCATGATGAGCCGCTAAAGCAAAATCATAAGCTTTTCTAATTAAAGCTTCTCTCTGAGAAGTGACGGTTACCCGCATACTTTTTAAAACGTTTTCAATAGTGATAATTTCCATAGACATATTTTGTAATACAAAAAAGATCGCTCTCAATTTCATTCGATATTGTTATTCTCTTTCTCAAAACCACACTCCTTCTTAGAGCACCTAACTTTATTTTTGGCGGCGAAAACCATTAGAGAACTACATTTTTCACATTTTTCTCCAGTAGGCTTATTCCACAGTGCAAAGTCACACTTGGGATAAGTGTTACAGCTAAAGAAAACGCGACCTTTTTTGCTTTTTCTTTCTACAATATCTCCCTTGGAACATTTGGGACAGATTACACCTGATTTCTTTTCTATTTTTTTAATATTTTTACATTCTGGATAGTTGGAACAGCCTAAGAAGATGCCAAACTTTCCTCGCTTAACATTCATCGGAGCTCCGCAAGCTTCACAAATTTCTCCCTTAAATTCATCGTCCACTTTTTTTTCTTCGGCGGTTTTTTCGGTATGTTTGCACTTGGGGTAATTGGAACAAGCAATGAATTTTCCAAAACGACCAAATTTGATAATCAATTCTCCTTGGCATTCGGGACATTTATTCCCAGTTTTTTCTTGAAGATCTTCTTTTTTAATTTCTTTAGTTTTGCTTTTCAAATTTTTATGAAAGGGTCCGTAAAAATCACGAATAACTGGCACCCACTCTTTGTCTCCAGTGGCAATTTCATCCAAATCCGCTTCCATTTTGGCAGTAAATTTATAATCCACAATTTCGGAAAAATGTTCTACTAATAAATCAGAAACTAGAATACCTATTTCTTGGGGGAAAAGTTTGCGATTTTCATCTTTTTCCACGTAGTTTCTATCTATAATAGTAGAAATAGTGGGAGCATAAGTGGAAGGACGACCAATACCATTCTCTTCCAAAACTTTAATCAAACCGGCTTCACTGTAGCGGGCCGGTGGCTGAGTAAATTTTTGGGAAGAATCTATTTTAATTAAATTTAAAATTTCCTTAAGTTCTACGGCTGGTAAAATATTTTCGGACATAGGAAGCTTATCCCCATAAATTTCTAAGTAGCCTTTAAATTTAATAATTGATCCGGAAGCCCGAAGAGTAAAATTTTCTTGAGAATTTTTTTGTTCGGCGGTGATATCCACAGTCGTTGAATCAACTAAAGCTTCTTTCATTTGAGAGGCTAACATCCTCTGCCAAATTAAACGATAAAGATGATATTGTTTGGAGTCTAAAAATTCCTTCAAGGATTCCGGATCTTTTTCTGGAAAAGTTGGACGAATAGCCTCGTGAGCTTCTTGCGCTCCTTTGGATTTAGTTTTGAAAAAGCGGGGACTTTCTAATGAAAAATCTTTTCCAAATTTCTTTTCAATCATTTTACGGGCGGCAATTAATGATTCCATAGAAAGATTTAGGGAATCAGTACGCATATAGGTGATTAAACCGACTGTGCCTTCCGGACCGATTTTCACTCCTTCATAAAGCTGTTGGGCAATAGCCATAGTTTGCTTGGAACTATAACCCAATTTATTATTGGCATCTTGTTGAAGAGTAGAAGTAGTATAAGGAGGTAGAGGATTTTTTTTAACTTCTTTTTTGGAAACTTCCGAAACGGTAAACTGAGATTTTTTTAGGAAAGAATAAATTTTTTCTGCTTGAGCTTTATTTTTTATTCCCATCTTGCCTATGGATTTTCCACTTTCTTTTAGAAGTTTAGTTTCCAGCTCTCCTTTTTTAGATTTTAACCAAGCAGCGATACTCCAGTATTCTTCCGGCTTAAAACTTTTAATTTCTTTTTCTCGTTCCACAATCAAACGTAAAGCTACTGATTGAACTCGTCCGGCGCTTAAACCTCGGCGAATTTTTTTCCAAAGGAAAGGCGATAGCTCATAACCCACCAAACGATCCAATATTCTTCTGGCTTGCTGAGCATCTACTAAATTTAAATCTATTTTCCTTGGATTTTCCAAAGCTTTTTCTATAGCTGTTTTGGTAATTTCATGAAAGGCTATTCTTTGAGTTTTGTCTTCGTCCAAATTTAGCGCCGAAAGTAAATGCCAAGAGATAGCTTCTCCTTCGCGGTCTTCGTCAGTAGCCAAAATCACCATGTCTGCTTTTTCTGCCAGTTTTTTTAGTTCAGAAACGCGAGCCAGCGCTTTGTCTGGTATGACATAGGCGGGCTCGAAATCTTTTTCAATATCAATACCCATTTCCTTTTTGGGCAAATCACGCACATGACCGTAGGAAGATTTCACGGAAAATTTTTTCCCCAAAAATTTGGAAATAGTTTTAGCTTTAGTAGGGGATTCAACGATAACTAATTTCATATTATTACGAATATTAAATTTACATCAGTATGTAGTTCTGTCCGCCGATATTTTTTGTCCAACCTTTGATTTCCATCATCAGAAGAGCGGAAGAAACCCTAGCTGTTCCTAGTTTAGATAGTTTTGAGATATTGTCAACGTGAACTGGTTCGTGAGAAAGAATTTTAAGGATAATTTTTTCTTCCGGCGTTTCGGGAATTTTGGGAATAACTGCTGAAGCTGAGCGGTTGGTTTCCATATTTAATTCTTCCAAAATATCCTTAATTCCACTAATAAGTTTAGCCCCTTTTTTAATTAGATTATTAACTCCTTCCGATTGAGGGGAGAAGATTGATCCGGGAATAGCAAACACTTCTCGGTTAAATTCTAAGGCGTTTTGTGCTGTGATCAAGGTGCCGCTTTTTTCGGCAGCTTCCACGATTACTGTTCCCAAACTAAGGCCAGCCAAGATGCGATTACGAATCGGAAAGGTATAGGGAGTAGCTGGTGTGCCTGGAGGATATTCGCTGATTAAACATCCAGACTCTAAAATTTCTTGGGATAAATTAAAATTAGCACGGGGGTGAATAAAATCGTCATCCAGACTATTTCCCAAAACTGCAATGGTTTTTCCTCCAGCATCTAGAGTGGCCCGATGGGCGATAGCGTCAATACCCAAAGCTAAACCGCTAGCCACCTCAAATCCGGCTTCGACTAAACTACGGGCGATAGCTGAAGCTGCTTGATTTCCATAAGCCGTATTTTTTCTGGAACCGACAATAGTCACTATCGGCGCCAGATTTAAATCAAAGTCGCCCTTCAGATAAAGAATAAAAGGTGGACTGGGAATCTCTTTGAGCAATCGGGGATAGTCCGGATCATCCAGACCTATGGCGCGGATATTTTCTTGGGCTAATTTTTCCCATTCAGCTTCGGGGTCAATTTCGTTTCTTCTGGATTCAATTTCGAGAGCCAATTTTTCCTTCAAACCTGATTTTAACAAATCAGAAAAAGATGCCCGCCAAGCTTTTTCCGGGCTACCGAAAAAATCTAGTAGCATTTTTATTTTTTGCGGGCCAACTCCCGCTATTCTATTAAAAGCGTTGAGATATTTCATAGATATTTCCTTAATATAGCAGTAATTTTTCACCGTTTTCTATCCAATAGCTTGGAAACACTTGATTAAAGAATTTGGGGTTTTGAATTGAATACCCATATGTAATCTTTCAGTATTGTAGTAGTTTAGATAAATAGGCAAGGTTCTATTAAACATTCTAACATTAGTCGGAAGAATGCGTAAGCATTCTTCTTTTAA
>Ga0210044_10000544_pt1 | contig 57139 bp, 66 predicted proteins | sample CryGey13umfilter_2_FD_183959 | JGI IMG/M metagenome (GOLD analysis project Ga0210044, IMG submission 183959) | Groundwater microbial communities from aquifer in Utah, USA - Crystal Geyser 4/9/14 3 um filter (SPAdes) (version 2) | ecosystem: Environmental > Aquatic > Deep subsurface >...
TTCTGAAGTATAAAGGCTGTAATCTGCTTTCCCCCGTTAGAAATAATGCCCTGCTGGAATTTCTAATAGGGTTTACATTGAAAGGAGAAATTTAATAGATGCGGGAGGTCTTGGATGCCCGAAGCCTATGTCATCTGGATATAAAACATCCTTCGCGTATAAACAATGTCTTTTCAGCCAGCCTTTCTGCCTGTGAGTTATCATGCGTTGTTAATATAATTGTTGTCCCCCTCTGCTGTTTCATCTTAAATATTATGTCTTCCACTATCTCTGTATTTTTTTCATCAATGGATGATGTAGGCTCATCAAGGAAAAGTATCTCCGGCTCTATAACTACAGCCCTCGCAATACCGAGCCTTTGCGCCTCGCCGCTTGAAAGGGTGAGGGCATTTTGATTTCTCTTTTGAAAGAGGCCCACGAATTCAAGCGCCTCAGACGCCCTCTTTATTGCCTCTGACTTTTTTATGCCCCGTATTTTAAGGCCGTAAGTTACATTGCTTAACGCCGTTGTATTGAATATGCCTATTCCGGGAAGGACAAGAGTTACCCTGCGTCTGAGTTCTATATCGTTTTTCACAGCGCTGCTGTTGTAGAAATAATGGACCTCCCCTTTAGCAGGATTTTCAATGAGGGCGCATATCCTCAGAAAAGTGGACTTACCTGAGCCGTTTGCTCCCATAACCGCGTATGTGGCGCCGGCGTCAAAAGAAAATGAGCAGCCTTTAAGTACAGGAATTCCTTTATAGCTCTTCCAGATATCAGATACTGTAAGTGTAAGACTCATATATTTGCCTGAATAATGCCTCTCTGTTGGATTAAATGGAGAAACAGGTTTATAAATAATGAAATTGTTAAGAGGATTATCCCGAGGGCGAGGGCGAGTTCAAAATTTCCTTTGTCTGTTTCAAGCGCAATGGTTGTCGTCATGACTCTGGTATAACCTGCAATGTTTCCTCCAACAATAAGTATTGCGCCGACTTCTGCCATAACCCTTCCGAAGGCTGCGATTATGCCTGACATTATTCCGTATCTTGCTTCTTTGATTATGGTTACAGCAGCCTGAGCAGACGTTGCGCCCAGTGTCATGGACGCCTGCTTAATAATCGGGTTAATATTGACAATGGCTGAATGACAAAGAGATGTTACGATTGGAAATGCAAGGATTGTCTGGGCTATTACCATGGCCGATGGAGAGTAAAGCAATCCCATAAATCCCAGGGGGCCGCTTCTTGAAAGCAAGAGATAAAGAAAGAGTCCTACAACTACGGGGGGAAGCCCCATGAATGTATTTAAAATAATGATAATAATTCTTCTAAGAGGGAAACGTTTCAGTCCTAAAAAAGCTCCGATGGGAAGCCCGATGACTGTTGCTGCTGCAAGGGCAAGACCTGAAACCTTGAGGGACAGGAAGATTATTCCCATCAATTCTTTATCAAGTGAGAATATGAGTATAAATGCCTTCACAATCTCATTCACTTCGCATTTGGAATAAAAAGCTGAGTTCCATTTTTGTCCTTAAATGCCGCAACAGCCTGCTGACCTTCTTTTGATATGAGCCAGTTTATAAACTCCATTGCCTCTTTGTATTTCACATGCTTAAACTTCTCAGGGCTGACAGCCATGACGCCGTACTGGTTAAACAAGGCAGTATCACCCTCAAGGACTATCACCATTTCAAGTTTGTCCTTGTCCTTTGCCGCCAGCCATGTTCCCCGGTCTGTGAGTGTATATGCGCGCTTTTCATTCGCAATCCTCTGTGTCTTTTCCATACCCTGACCAACTTCAAGATACCACTTCCGGGACGTAAGGGGGACTTTGTCCCCATTACGAGAACCCCCTTTTGGATTGACGCCTGTCTTTTTCCATATAGACAGTTCCTTTGTATGAGTGCCGGATTTATCGCCTCTTGATACAAAGGGATAATTATTTTCTGCAATCTTTTTGAATGACTCTGCGGCTGATTTTATGCCTTTTATCTTTGCAGGGTCATTTGTCGGTCCAATGACAACAAAGTCGTTATACATAACATCGCGGCGGTTTACGAAATAACCTTCCTCAACAGCCTTCAACTCCTGCTCTTTTGCATGAACGAATACCACATCCGCATCGCCGCGTTTCCCTATCTCAATTGCAGCGCCTGTGCCGACAGCGACCACATCAACCTTTATCCCTGTCTTTTTTTCAAATATGGGAAGTATGTAATCAAACAGTCCAGAATTCTGTGTGCTTGTTGTAGATGCGCAGTGAATCCTTTCTGTTACCGGACCCCTTGTCTCGGCGGAAACTTCTGAGCTTATCAAAGAATATAACGCCAAAAATAAAAAAAAGGTTTTATAAAATCTCATCTCTGTAATCTTCTGAGTGAAAATCCTTCCCCTATTGCAGTTTTGAAAAATCCGCCATTGATGCTGCGAGCGCCCAGATACCCTTCAGGAGCGCAAGTCTGTTGAGTTTGATTTCTTCCTGTTTGTCCATTACAAGTACCTTGTCAAAAAAATGGTTTATCGGAGCGGTTAGTTCTGAAAGCATTCCGAGCGCCTCATAATATTTATTGCCGTCTATCAGGATTCCGACGTCGGTTTTTATTCCGGTGAATTTCTCGTAAAGTTTTTTCTCCGGCTCTTCTGAGAGAAGTTTTACCTTTAATGAAGGGACTGCGGTTTCAGGGATAATATTTTTAACCCTCTTTATGGCAGTGAGAAAAGCATTGCAGTTTTCTGCTCCTTTAAATTCTTTAACAGCCTGAAGTCTTTTTTGCATTTCTTTTAACGGTATTTCTACAGCGAGCGGAAGTATAGATTGAATTATATCGGAACTGTATCCTTCCAATAAAAACAAAGGCTCAAGCCTCTGTTCAAAAAATCTTAGCGCTGTTTCTGCAATTTCTCCCGATTGTTTAGAATATTTCAGGTTTTTCAGAGACGCGGTAACAATATCATGCAGTGATAAGGCATAGCCTTTATTCAGCAATATTGCTATGGCTCCAAGCGTCTGCCTCCTTAATGCAAAAGGGTCTTCCGAACCTGTCGGCGTTAGTCCGATGGAAAAGAATGAGGTTATATTGTCCAGTTTGTCTGCAAGACTGACAATAGCGCCTGTCTCCGTTTCAGGCAGCCTGCCTCCGTAATATGCGGGCAGATACTGCTCCATAAGCGCCTCCGCAACTTCAGCATCTTCTGCATCATTGACTGCATAGTATTTCCCCATGATTCCCTGAAGTTCAGGAAATTCCCTTACGACTCCTGTCAGCAGGTCTGTTTTGGAGAGAAGCGCTGCCCTTTCAACCTTTTCTGTGAGTCCCGACATGAGGCGGGAAGGATTTATTTTTGACGCAAGGTATGACGCAAGGGTTTTGAGGCGCAGAGCCTTCTCGTAGAGGGTGCCGAGTTTTTCCTGATACGCCACATTTTTAAGTCCGTTTATTCTATCTTCAAGTTTCTTCCTACTGTCTTCTTCAAAATAGAATTTTGCATCTTCAAATCTTGCCCTGATAACGCGTTCCGCTCCAAGCCTAACAGTCTCGGAGTTTTCTTCGCTGGTGTTGCTTATAATGATAAAATAATTTGTGAGCATGCCTTTTCCATTTTCAATCGCAAAGTATTTTTGATGTTCTCTCATTACTGTTATAAGAAGTTCTTTGGGAAGTTTGAGATATTCTTCTGAGAAACTGCCGAGCGCCGGAACCGGATATTCTACAATGTTTGTGACTGTCTGCATGAGTTCTTCGTCTTTCACGATTTCCCCGTTTATGGAAGATGAGAGCTTCTCCGCTTTTTCTGTTATAATTCTTCTCCTTTCTTGAGGGTCAACTATTACATGGTTATTTGCAAGCAGCTTTGTGTAAGCCGATATTTCTTTTATCTGAAAAGAGGCAGGCGACAGGAATCTGTGTCCGCGGGTCATATTGCTGCTTTTTATTCCGTTTATCTCAAAACTGATTGTCTCATTATCAAATAAAGAAAGCAGCCATCTTATCGGCCGTATAAATCTCATGTCATTGCCGCCCCATCTCATTGATTTCGGAAGATGCACTGAAAGCACGACTTTCTTGAGTATTTCAGGGAGGAGTTCTTTGACATGTATGCCTTTTTCTTCTATCACCGCAGCAACGTATTCTCCTTTATCCTTCTTTTTTATAATAAGCTTTTCTACGCTGACGCCCTGCGAATTGGCAAATCCTGCCGCCGCCTTTGTGGGTCTGCCGTCCAGGTCAAAAGCTGCTTTTTTAGAAGGCCCGAATATTTCCTTTACTCTGTCTTCCTGCATCGGCGGGATTCCATTTGCAATTACTGCAAGTCTTCTCGGAGAGCCTAATGTTTTTACTTCTGAAAACCCTATATGATTCTCTTTGAATATTGTCTCTGTGTTTTCCTTTAATTGCTGTATGGCAGATGGCAGAAACCTCGCAGGGATGTCTTCTGTGCCTATCTCTAAAAGCAGCGATGAAAACTGAGTTGTGCTTTGAATCATTAATTTTTACCTCTGTTTTTTTTTCAGAACATTATAACCTTATGGATGATTGATTGACAAGAGAAGTGTGCTTTGATAGCATTTCTTGTGGAGGGTTTATGAAACGTTTCTTGAATTGGCAGGTTCTTATGGGCATTTCTCTGGTTGCGCTCTCCACAAACCCTTTTGACCCGGCTGCAGCGCCTGAGATAAGGTGAGGCGACTGTGACGAGCGTTAAGAATTTCGTATATCTCCTGCTGCTCATTGCTTTTACATCTCTAATGGCAGGAATTGCTTTTGCTGAAACGGTTTCTTTCCAGAAGGAATACACCTATCAGGCAGGAGAGCTTGACAACAAGGGTTCTGCCCGTATAATTGCGATGGAGAATGCGAAACAGCTTTTATTCGGGGAAATAGAAGCTTATCTTGAGAGCAAGGCAGTGATAAAAAAACTTCAACTCACTAAAAATCAGACTACGGCTCTTATCTCGGTAATTGTAAGGCCTGATGTGATAGAACAGAAATGGGATAAGAGCGCCTTTTATGTAAAAGCAGGGGCCTCTTTTAATCCTGATGAAATAGTTAAGTCCATCTTTGTTCTGAGCAGGGATAAGAGAAATACAGGAGAGATAGAAGAGGTCAGAAAGAAAGCGGCAGGAATTTTAAGAAGGCTTGAAAAATTAAAAGAACAGCATGAGGCGGGGAAGATAACGGGACAGTATAATGAGGCGGTAAAGATTCTAAGCGCAATTGATTGGTTTGAAAATGGGTGTGCGCTTGTGAATTCCGGCAACCCCCGGAAAGCAGCAGAGGCGTTTACGAAGGCCATAAAATTAAATCCTAAGTATGAGAAATTTTATGTCTTTAGAGGGAACACTTATGGGGAACTGGGCAGCAATAATCAGGCTGTTAAAGACATTGCAAAGGCTATAAAGCTAAATCCTAAATATACGAGGGCTTATGTCTCTAGAGGGAATGCCTATCTAAGGTCGGGTAGTTTTCAGCAGGCTGTTAAAGACTACTCAACTGCTGTAAAATTGAATCCCAAATATGAAGAGGCTTATTGCTATCGCGGTGTGGCTTATGGGGCGTTGGGAAAAGAACAACAGGCGCTTGAAGATTTCAGCCTGTCCATAAAGTTAAATCCTGAATATGAAAGGGCTTATTTTTATCGGGGACTTGCTTATGCCGAATCAGGCGGCTATCAGCAGGCGCTTGAAGATTTTAACAAAACTGTAGAGTTGAATCCCGGTGATGCTGAGGCTTATTATAATAGAGGCAGGGTTTATGGGCTGCTTGGCAATGCGTATAAAGCCGTGGATGATATCAGAAATGCCGCAAGATTAGGGAATAAGGTTGCTCAAGATTTTTTAAAGATGCAGAAAATTGAGTGGTAGTATAGATGAGCTATGAGATGTTTAGCGAATGAGTTCATCAATCAGACATCCATTAATTAACTACAATATTTGACAAATTAGCAATATGTAGTTAAAATGTAGTTAATTATGAGCGTCATCAGGAAAACTTTAGAAGAAAACTACATCTTTTTTGTCAGAGAGCTTGCCCGCATAAAAGAAGAAATCAAAAAGCTTCCAGCTGGAAACATCTCTGCCAAAAAGATTGGAAAAGCAACTTATTATTATCATCAGTGGAGGGAAGGGAAAAAAGTAAGGTCTGTTTCTCTGGGGGTAGAGGCGCCGTCTGATTTAATAGAAAGCATAAACAGAAGAAAATTACTGGAAAGTCAGAGGAATGAGATATCAGATAACATCGCTGTTATCGCCCGGGCTGTTGACATCCAGAGAATTACGGCAGAAGAAATAATAAAGGTTTTTTCTCAGAATGGAATAATAACGACTCTGGTTGGTTCTTATTATCTTCCTGTCCTTAAAGAGGATTTTGGATTCAATCTTCCCACTATTAAAACGCAGGATATAGACTTCCTTGTAAAAATGCCTTACAAAGGCAAGGCAGTGGATATTGAATCGCTTCTTAAACCCATAGGTTTTTCAATAGCGTTTAACTCTGACGGCTCGACTTACTTTACAAATGGTGTTTTTAAGATTGAATTTTTGACTCCTGAAAAAGGAAGGGGCACTGACAAGGCTGTTACTGTTAAGCCGCTAAATGTAAAAGCTATGTCTTTAAGATATCTTCAGATGTTGTTTGACCAGCAGATTAACATAAAAAAGGAAGGATACACATATATAGTGCCGAGTCCATGGGTGTTTGCATATAATAAAATATTGATTTCAGAAAAAAGAAAGTCAAAAGACAAAAAGGAAAAGGACATTTTACAGGTAAATGCAATTTTGCGGGAGGTATTCAAGAGTCCGGATACGGCGAAGAAGGCTCTATCATACCTGGAAACACTTCCGCCAAAATGGAAGAAAGATATTAAAAACTATTTATTTAAACAGTCTCTTATGAAGTCTGAAAAGGATACATAATACCATGCAATTTGTTGATTATGCGAAAATCTATGTTAAGGCCGGAGACGGCGGAAGAGGCTGTGTTGCCTTCAGAAGGGAGAAATATGTCCCGAAAGGAGGCCCGAGCGGCGGAGACGGTGGAAGGGGAGGGCATATCATCTTCAAGGCAAGCAGGGAATTGAATACACTGCTTGACCTCAGATATCAGCGCGAATATAGAGCTAAAAGAGGCCAGCACGGCATGGGCAAAAAGATGCACGGCAAAGACGGCGAAGACAGGATTATTCCCGTGCCTGTTGGCACTGTTATAAAAGATGCGGATACAGAAGAAGTGCTTGCAGACCTGGACAGCGAAGGCGTAGAAATCATAATAGCAAAAGCTGGCAGGGGCGGGCAGGGAAATGCTCACTTTGCAACTCCGACAAGGCAGGCGCCCAAATTTGCGCAACCCGGAGAAGAAGGCGAAGAAAAAAATCTTGTTATTGAGTTAAAACTCCTTGCCGATGTCGGTTTGCTCGGGCTTCCCAACGCAGGCAAATCAACTCTTATATCCGTAATATCATCTGCAAGGCCGAAGATTGCGGATTATCCGTTCACGACCCTTACGCCGAATCTCGGAGTTGTGAAGCTCAAAGATTTCAGGAGTTTTGTTGTCGCAGACATTCCCGGACTCATAGAAGGAGCGCACAGGGGCGCCGGATTAGGCTTTCAGTTTTTAAGGCACGTAGAGCGCACCTCCTTGCTGCTTCACCTTGTTGACGCCTCTGATATGCCTGAAAGCGACCCAGTGGAAGACTTAAAAAAGGTAAACAAAGAGCTTGAGCTTTACAGTTCAAAACTCTTAGAGAAGCCGCAGGCAGTTGTCGGAACAAAGACAGATATCGCCGTAGACAAGAAGAGGCTCAGAAAACTTGCAAAATACTGCAAGTCAAAAAAAATTGAGTTTTTCCCTGTGTCCGCGGCAACAGGAAAAGGAATAAGGGAACTACTGCGTTATCTGTCTGCCATTGTCGGAAAAGAAAAATAAAAAACAGCGTGACTAAGATTTCAGTTGTAAATATTCCCTTGCAAGTGCGGGATATAATTTCGGGTTGAACAGGATATTTGTCATAAAGTAGCATTCGTGTGTGCAGAAGCATTTGTTGTCCTGAATTGAGGCGAGTATCTTTTTTGCATTATCCGTGCGCAGGATTTTTTTGATGTCATAGTCGTAATCTTTCACATTCCCAAGTCTTTCCGTAAGGATTTCGCATGGATACACATCTCCGCTTTCTGTAAGGACAAGGTTCAGCCTACCTGCATAGCACGGGTTCAGTCTTTTCTGCTCAAGCAGAGTGCGGTGTATCAGGCTGCGCTGAAGAATGTCCTGAGCGGCTTTTATGCGAGCGCCCCTAAAACGGTATGTAGCTGAAGTCTTATTCTTAAGATTTTCCTCCAGCCTCTTTATTGCATGGAGATACTTTTTGTAATCTATTTTCTTGTAGCTTTCGTCTTCAAGGCTGCCGCGTATCAGGGAAATGGTATGCGTTTTTATATTTTTAAGCCCGCTCACGAAATCTATTATCCTATCCATCGAATCCTGATTTTCAGAGCAGAAAACGGTATTAACGCCGAGTTCAAAGTTCGGGTATTTTTCAAGAAAGTTACTTAGCAGGTTATATGTTTGCATAGTCTTATCAAAGCTGCCTGGTGTATTGCGAAGCCTGTCATGCTCTTCATTCAAGCCGTCAATTGAAAGTTTTACAACTATCACGCTCTTTTTGCAGTGCCTGAGTATTTCTTCTGTCCTGCCTTTGATTAATTCAGGAAGAAGTCCGTTTGTCGGATAAAGCATAATTGCAGGCCTATTATTTTTGTAGAAAACTTTGCTGATTTCAGCAAGATTGTCTCTGAGATAGATTTCACCGCCTGAAAATGCGAGCCAGAGCAGGCTGCCAAGAGATTTAGAAACCTTCTGAATTTCATCCAGAGAAAGCTCATTTACCCCCCCTCCGCCCCCCCTTGCCAAGGTGGGGATTTTGGGGGTGTTTTTAAGATAAAAACAGAACGGGCACCTTGAATTGCACCTTCGCGTAATGAAAAAGGTAAGATGGATTGGCCTCGTTTTTAAGAATATAGAGTTAATATGCCTGAAAGGTGTATACATTGTGCTTATCTCTTATTGTCCTTGGTATATTTCACAATCCCCGAAAATGCTCCTGCGCCTACGGGAAGAGGGTAAAGCAGCGTGTAATAAAGCGCTGCGAAAATGGCAAATAACAAACCTTTTGCTTTGTAAAATGCCTTTATCAACCCTCTGCTTACACTAAAGTTAACAGCATATATCACAAAAATAGAGATAAGAAATGCCATATTTTTAAAATAAAAGAAAAGCATTGCCAGCAAAGCGTTCAAAAAAAGAGCTGTAGCATTAAGCTTAAGTTCGTAAGAAGCCGTTCCTGAGTCTGCCAGTAAATCTTTATTTTTAAGGGAATAAATAGTCCAGTAGAGAGATTTTCTGAACGCATTTTTCAATGATTTTACCAAAGTAAAATTGAATATATGCGTGACAAGTATTTCGGGATTCATCGTAAGCTTATAGCCAGTCTTTCTGAGCCTGTGGCTGAACTCCACATCCTCAAGTATGGGCAGAAAGTTTTCCTGAAATCCTCCGCTTTTCATAAAGATATCTCTGCTGATAACCATTGCATGTGTCGGTATATAATCAGGCGGCTCTTTTTTTGTTTCGGAGTAGTTTATGAATATGGACTGGAATGCGCTGAAGAAATCTTTGTCATAAGGAATAACTGTATAGGTTCCGCCGATGACTACCTCCCCTTGCCCCCCCTTGCTAAGAGGGTGGTGTGGGGGTGATAGTTCATTAAAGGCGCGGTTAACCTTCGTTAGCGTATCTCTCTGAATCAGGCAGTCTGCATCAATAAAAAAGAGTATCTCGCCGCTGCTGTTCTTTACGCCTGTATTCCTTGCCTTTGACGCCCCGGAGCGCTTATCTAAGGAAATAAATTTGCATGGAAATCCTTTTATTATCTCTGCTGAATTGTCTGTTGAGCAGTCATCCGCAACTATAACTTCAAAGTTGTCATATTCTGAAGAGAATGCAGCCTCAAGGCATCTGCCGATGGTGAAACTTCCATTGTAGTTAGGGGTTATAACAGAGATGCGTTTATTCATAAAACGTTTTTCCCTGCCGCCTTAAACATTATTTCAATCCAAGCACATCCTGCATGTCGTAGAGCCCCGCCTGTTTTCCTGAGACCCAGATTGCAGCCTTTAATGCGCCGCGCGCAAATGTATCCCTGCTTGACGCCTTGTGCGTTATCTCTATTCTCTCTCCGAGCCCTCCGAATATGACAGTGTGTTCTCCTACAATATCACCGGCGCGTATGGTCTGTATGCCAATCTCTTTCTTTGTCCTCTCACCTATAATCCCCTTCCGTGCGTAAACCGCCACTTCATCAAGATTTCTGTTTAGCGCATCAGCAATAACCTGCGCCATCTTTAATGCGGTTCCGCTTGGAGCGTCTTTTTTTAACCTGTGGTGCGATTCAATAATCTCTATATCATATTCATTGCCTAATACCTTTGCCGCATCATGTAACATTTTCAGGAGCAGATTAACTCCTGTGCTCATATTGGACGCCATTACGCATGGGATGTTTTTTGACAGGGATTCAATTTCCTTTATCTCATCCTTTGACAGTCCTGTTGTGCCTATGACCATAGCCCTTCCTTTTTTTGCCGCGAGCCTGATATTCTCCATCGTAGAGGCAGGCGACGTAAAATCAATTATTACATCTGCATTGTCAATGACGCTTTCAAGACTGTCGGCGAGCTTTACTCCTGTTTCGCCTATGCCTGCGATTACACCGATATCTTTTCCTGCCGCGGCATGCCCTTTCTTTTCAAAGGCCCCTGCAAGTCTCAATTCAGGATACTCTTTTGAAAGAGCCGTGATTCTGCTTCCCATTCTTCCTGCCGCTCCTGCGACTGCTATCTTTATCATAAAAACCTCCTTGATTTTCAGGGATTGCCGAGAATCCATTTTACTGCTTCATCCAAGTCCTTTGCAATATAATCCGCATTGGCTGATTCAGCGCCCTGTCCTGTCAGGACAAGAATGCCTTTTGCGCCCGCTGATTTTGCAAGCAGCATATCAATTTCTTTGTCTCCGATTACGTAGGATTGCTTAAGGTCAATGCTGTGCCCGGCCCTGGCACTCAGAAGCATTTCAGGCTCGGGCTTTCTGCATGGGCAATGCTCGTCGGGGCGGTGGGGGCAGTAATAAAAATCATCAAAACCATACTGCTCAATAAAAATATTGTTGACCTTTATTGTGAATTTCTCGTCAATGATTCCCCTATCAATACCTGACTGATTGCTGACTCCGATTAGCTTATAGCCTTTATCTTTGAGATGGATTAATCCTGAGACTTCTTCAAATATTTTTAGATTGTCAAAATTGTTCAGATATTCTGCATCTTTGCACAACGTGCCGTCCCTGTCAAAAAAAACCGCCTTATTTTTGGGGATAAGACGCTTTATGGCGTCAAAAACTTCATCCGGCATTATGGCGTCCATGCAGTCCATCTTCTTCCTGCTGCATGTTCTTTTAAAGCAGGGGCTGCAATAAATGTTTTTTCTGATTACTGTGTTTCCTATACCCAGCGGGCCTGTTAATTCAGGGTCTGTTGAGCCGAATATAGCTGCCGTAGGAGTTCTGACAGCATAGCCAATATGCATCGGCCCCGAATCATTTGTAAGAAAGACGTCGCACTCGGATATAAGGGCTGACAGTTCTCTGAGGTCTGTTTTTCCTGCCATATTCAAAAGTTGAGAGTTAAAAGTTGAAAGTTGAAAGTTCATGATGATTTCTTTTGTTATGTTGATTTCTGATGAGCCTCCAAATATAACGACACTTCCATTGAGGCCTGAGATTATTTTCCTTGTAACCTCTGCAAATTTCTCAGGCTGCCATCTCTTTGTTGAGCCGTAGGAGGCTCCCGGATTAATACCGATGACAGGTCTTTTTAGTCCTTTCAGAGTGTTTCTTGCGTTGATTCTCTCGTTGAGAGATAAATAGATATAAGGCAGGGAAAATTCAGCGTTTATGCCTGCCTGTCGGAGAATATTCAGGTAATAGTCCACATGATGCATCCTTCTATCGTCATTCCTAAAAGGAATTGAATCCGTAAGGAGAAAGCCTCTCAAATCCCTGTTATAACCGATTCTCTGCGGGATGCCTGAGAGAAAGGCAATTAATGCTGCGTCAAAGGCATTTTGAAAAAGTATTGAACTGCAGAAACTTTTCCTTCTGAGAATGGAGGACAGTCTGAATTTACCGCTTATGCTGTTGTAATTGTCTCCATAGAGAATAATGTCGTCTATAAACGGGCTGTTTTCAAATAGAGGCGCAACCCATGGTTTAACAAGAAGGGATATCTTAGTGTCCGGCAATTCCTTTCTCAGCGCCCTGAGCGCGGGCATTGTCATTACGGCGTCTCCAATCCAGTTGACGCCTCTTACCAGCAGATTTTTGCAGGTTTTGTCAAGCATGGTTTAGTTTAACATTTTGTTATCCTGAAAAAATAATCCGGCGAGACTGAAATTGGCTGATAGGCAGGGTTGGCTTAAGCTAACCCTGCCTATCGTTGCTTACTTTCGGAGGATTTGAATTTTTGAGGGTTTTTGTGAAATAATAAAAAATATACAATGAAAATCTGCGAGATATTTACAAGCATACAGGGCGAGTCGTCATACGCGGGAATGCCGTGCACATTTGTAAGGACAACAGGGTGCAATCTCAGATGCTCATATTGCGATACAAAATATGCTTATGACGAAGGGATAGAGCTTACAGAAGCGGAAATCATAAGCGAAGTTGAGTTGATAGGGGTTAACCTTTTGACAATTACCGGCGGGGAGCCTCTGCTTCAGGAAGAGACCTTTCATCTGACAGAACGCCTCATAAGTGAAGGACATAAAGTCCTGATAGAGACAAACGGCGCTATGAGCATAAAGGATGTTGACAGCAGGGCGGTTATTGTTCTTGATATAAAAACGCCCGGCAGCGGCATGTGGGAGGAGATGGACCTCTCTAATCTTGATTACATAAAACCTACTGACGAGATAAAATTCGTGCTCACCGATAGAGCAGATTATGAGTGGTCCAAAGATATGCTACATAAATATAATCTGAGAGCTAAATGTCAGGTATTCTTTTCTCCTGCCTTTGGCATTCTTCTGCCTGAATCGCTTGTTAAGTGGATGCTTGAGGACAGGCTTGATGTAAGGCTGAATCTTCAGATGCACAAATATATTTACGGAAGTGACAGGCGAGGCGTATAAAAAAGGTGAATAGGTGAATAGCTTCTGATGATTTTTTTGTCTTTCCGATTTACCGGTTTAACGATTGACCGGGTTTGTTCAGATAAGTCGTTATTTCATGTTCAAAATTGTCGCTGAATATATCCCTGCCGAGATGATTTTTTATCTCACCGAAGTCCCAAAGCCTAACCTCATCAATTTCTTCTTTATTGAATGATATTTTGCCGTCGTAAACGCAGGAATAGGTATGAACAATCTCTGTTTCATAAGGATTTGTGTGAATGTAGGAATAAAGGAACTCAAGTCTGGATTCTGATATGCCGAGTTCTTCTTCCATCTCCCTTTTTGCCGCCTCAAGCAGATTCTCTCCGGAGCTGACATGCCCTCCAACTGACGTATCCCATTTGCCGGGCGCTACATCCTTGGTTTCTGAACGCTTTTGAAGGAAAAGCGCTCCTTTTTTGTTGAATACAAGCACATGCACAACCCTGTGGATTAGAGCGGGATTTCCATGTATCTCAGCTCTTGGAGCAATGCCGATTGTTTTGCCGCTCTTATCAGTTACCTCTAATAATTCTTCGGTGTTATCAGACAATTTTTCCCTCTCTCATGCGCTGCTTTAAGTATTATAACTTTCATAGGGACAGGTGTAAAGCGCTGCCCCGAGCGGCTCGGGGGTATTGACATTAATATCGGATATGTTAAGCTTGTAATCAGGGGTAGCGCGTTTTCCGCGGGCATTCAGAAGAGACCTTAGCGAGTTTGTAAGATTCGAATAACATTCTGAAGGAGACCGATAATGCTTACAGGGAGAGAAGACCTGATACAGTCGCTTATTGAGGCGTACCTTATGGAAAAGGGCACAATGGATTTCTACTTCCAGGCTGCTGCAAAGGCGCTAAACCAGGACGCCGGAAAAATGTTTGGAGAACTTTCTCAATGGGAACATAAGCATATGAATTTCATCGGATACCTGTATCAATCAATTCAAGAAGACAGAGACATTATCGGTTTTGAGAGGTTTGCTGAAAAAACTGAGGCACATTATACCGAGGCTGGTATCCCGGTAAAAGACCTTGAGGCAAAACTTGAGAAGCATGGGTTTGTGGATGACATGGGAGCTTTGATATTAGCGCTGGAGATTGAGGGCAAGGCATACAGCCTTTACAGCAGGCTTGCAAAGAGCGCGGTTGATACTAACGCAAGGGTTGTATTTCAGGAAATGTCGGAACAGGAAACAAAGCATATTGAATATCTGAAAAAGATAAGGCAAAAACTTGGTGAGACATCATAGATATGGCAGTTGTAGAAGGATATAATATTCTCGCTCATTCTCGGGCTATCGCCCTCCGAGGAATTTTGCCTCACAACCCCCTTAATTCCCCCTTAACAAAGGGGGACTCAGGGGGTTGTCGGAATATCGGCAAAATAAAACCGCTCAAATACTATATCCTTCCAACTTTTCAGGTGAGCATAAAAAGACATAGAAGGAGGCGGGGATGACAAATGCAATTGAGATTGCTATCAAGATGGAGACAGACGCAATAAAATTCTATAAGGAGGCGGCGGATAAGACAAAAAATTCTGTCGGCAAAAAAATGTTTATGACCATAAGAGAAGATGAAAAAAGGCATCTTAATATGCTTACGCAGATATTCAAGGGACTTGACGTCAAGGCCGGCGATGTCAGCCCGATGAAGAATATAAAAACTGTTTTTGAATCAATGAAGAATGAGATGATGAAAAAAGTAGAGGCGTCGCAGAACGAACTTGAGGCTTTCAAGATAGCATCGCAGATGGAAAAGGAAGGGATTGAGTTTTACAGGAAAGCGCTGTCAGAGGCAAAGACCGAAAAAGAAAAGGCGCTTTTTGACAGGCTGATAAAAGAGGAAAAGCAGCATTACAGTATCTTTGCAAATTCCTATTCTTTCCTTTCCGACACCGGGAACTGGTTTATGTGGGAAGAGCACAGCATTGTTGAAGGATGATTTTAGTACGGTAGCTATAAGCTAACAGCTAACAGCTAACAGCTAATAAAGGAGGAAATTATGGGTTATACGAATGTTGCTTTAAAGGATAAGATAAGGGAGATGTATCCTGAGATTGTAAGACATGATATTTCTGTATCTCTTGATTTCGACAGGGCTAAAAAAACGTATCTTGTAAAATTTACTAAAGACAATCACGAGCTTACGACCCATATTGAAAAGAAAGACGCCGATGAGTGCATGGACGGTATAAAGTGCGTCTATCTCGGGATACAGATAGGGCAGTTTATAAATAATTTTGAGGAGAGAAAATAGAGCCTGAGGCTTGTGCAAAAGCATTGCGCTATTTGAATAGCTAATAGATGTTGTAAAATATAACATGATGGCTATGGATGTTTTGAAACTCAAAAAACCGCCGCGGAAACTTCTTGTCATAAAACCAAGCTCGCTCGGAGATATTGTGCACAGCCTTCCGTTTCTAAATGCGCTCAGAGACAGCTTCCCCAAGGCAGAGATTCACTGGATTATTGCGAAGGGACTTGAAGGTCTGCTTGAGGGGCATCCAATGATAAACAAACTCTGGATTATCAATAAGGATGAGTGGAAGAGGATTAAGGGCGCAGGGACTACGATAAAAGAACTGAGGTCTTTGTTTAAATCTTTAAAGGCAGAGAGATACGATATTGTTATTGACCTGCAGGGCCTTCTCAGAAGCGGGATTCTTGCAAAGGCAGCTGGCGCGCCTGTAAGAGTAGGTTTTAAAGGGGCAAGGGAAGGCAGCAGGATATTTTATACGCACACTGTTAAGGGAGGCAAGGATATTCATGCAGTGGACAGGTATCTTGAAATAGCAAAATTTCTCGGGTGCGACATCTCAGATATAAAATTTCCGTTCCCTCTGTCTTTCACCTCTTTCGCCGCAGGTCGCCTCGGGCGACTCGCCGAGGAGAGCGAACACGCCCGAGGCGGGCAGCTTTCACCTCTCAGCTTTCAGCTTCCTGATAAATACGCTGTAATTGTTCCCGGCGCGCGATGGGAGACAAAGAGGTGGCATCCTGAGAGATTCGGAGAGCTTGCATCCATGTTATCTGTGAAATCAATCGTTGTGGGCGGAGAATCAGACGCTGATATAGCAGGTGTTGTCGTCAGGAATTCCGATGGCAATGCCGTATCCGCTGCAGGCAAGACAACCCTAAAAGAGCTTATAGAGATAATAAGAAATGCCATGTTTGTAGTCACAAATGACTCAGGTCCCATGCATATCGCCGCTGCTCTCAATGTTCCTGTATTTGCCATATTCGGGCCTACGAATCCGCTGAGGACAGGCCCTTACGGCAAGCCGCATGTCATAATCAGGAAGGCGCTTGAATGTTCTCCGTGCTATAAAAGAAAATGCAAAAACCTTCAATGCATGGAAATGATAGAGGTTAGAGAAGTAGCAGATGCTATCAGACAGAATTGATTTTATTTTATTTCGTAATTTATATTACAAAAAATCCATGTTTATAAACCGGTAAACGGAGGGGAAGATGGTAAAAAAAGTTGCAGTAATTGTAAGGGACAGGCAGCACGAGGCGCTGAGAATGTCAGTAGGGCTTACGCTTGAGGACAATGCAGTGAGCGTGTTTGTTATGGATAAAAAACTTCCGTCAGACGACAATACCGACCTTAATGTGGAAACCCTCGGTGACATGGATGCAAAAATATTTTCCAATAGCCCGGAGAATAAATTTGAGCAGATGACCACTGAAGAAATTGCATGCGCCCTGACAGAATATGATGTTGTGATTCCATATTAAACAGTAGCGTATTTAATTTAAAGCGCAAACATTCTGCGATAAAAATTTATGCGAGGAGGAGATATGAAACTTGGTATTTTTATTAATACTGACAAACACCTTGCTGATGTAATCGGCATAACAAAGGCAGCGGTCTCAAAAGGGCATGAGGTCGTCATATTCAATATGGACGACGGCGCTAAATTACTCGGCGATCCTGCTTTCAAAGAACTCTGCAAGACTAAAGGCGTCTCAATGAGTTTCTGTGACCATGCTGCTACGCATTTAGGAGTTTCCAAAGAGGGGATTCCTGAGGAAATAGTTTGCGGCAGCCAGTACAATAATGCGATTATGGTTAACAGCGCTGACAGGGTTATAGTGCTGTAAGCAGTAAGTGAAAAGTTAAAACTTAAGAGTTCCAGCCTGAGGCGGGTTCGCTGAGGCGAAAAAACTTATAAAAAAAGAGGAGGTAAAATGAAAATTCTACATATATTGAAAGATGGACCTGCGAAATTATCGGACGAGATAATTCGCGCACAGTCAAAGGACAACGAGGTTAAGGTTATTGACCTCACAAAAAAGTCTGTATCATACGAGGACATTGTAGATGAAATTTTTTTACATGACAGGGTTATTTCCTGGTAGTGATTATAATTAATGAATAGCGATTTGCAGTGGTTTAAGAGAAACAATTATATCTTTCTTATCTCCTTCCTGATACTTTTTACTTTTGTCGTTCTTTTCCTGCTAAGAGATTTAGATGACAACAGGCTTACAAACTGGGGGTGGGCCTTTTTATATGCTGACCCGGCAAGAATTTTTCTTATTCTCATCTTTTCCATTTTGAGCGCTTATTTTCTTTTGAGTCTCCCATTTATTGATAAGCATCCTGCGCTCTTTCTCTTTGGTTTTTCATTTGCAATATCATCTCTCTTTTGGAGAGAGCCTGAGGTTATTCTGGATGCATCCAGGTATTTCACGCAGGCAAAACATCTTGAGGTCTATGGGATAGAAAAGTTTATTAAGGAATGGGGCAGGGACATTAATGTATGGACCGACATGCCCCTCATTCCTTTTCTTTATGGACTGATATTTAGGCTTTTCGGAGAGTCAAGGATTTATATTCAGGCATTCACCACGCTTCTATTTTCTCTTACCGTTGTGCTCACATATAACATAGGAAAAACATTATGGAAAGAGACGGTTGGCTTTTATGGCGGGTTGCTTCTGCTCGGTATCCCATACCTATTTTCTCAAATACCACTCATGCTTGTTGATGTGCCTGCAATGTTCTTTTTAACGCTTGCTGTCTTTGCATTTATCAAGGCATTGGAGCATGGAGGATTGTGGGTGTTGCTTTCATCAATTACCGTATTCCTTGCCTTTTATTCCAAATATTCAACATGGCTGATGCTTTCTATTTTGATTATTATATTTCTGGTTTATCTGAAAACGGCATTAGTAATCCCCCCTCAAAATACTTTAGAAACAAATCCCCCCTCACCCCCCTTTACTAAAGGGGGGATGGGGGGATTAAGAAGGCAGGGAAGAACAGTTTTTTATAGAGGTTCTATAACTATACTAATTTCCGGCATATTAATAGGAGTGGTTTTCTGGTATAAATCTGATGTTTTCATGAGCCAGATCGGGCTCTTGCTGGATTATCAGCGGCCCGGCTTAAGGAGATGGAGCGAGAGTTTTGTATCCACCTTTCTTTTTCAAATTCATCCCTTTATCACTATTGCAGCCGGATATTCTGTTTATTCTGCAATCAGAAAAAAGGATTTGAAGCATCTGATTATATTATGGATGGTTCTCCTCGTATTCCTGTTCCAGATTAAAAGGATAAGGTATATCATAATGATATTCCCTATGTTTAGCCTTATGGCTTCCTATGGCATTATGCAGATTAAAAACAGAGAGATGGTGAAGTTTTTTGCGCTGTGTATCGTATGTTCCTCTATTGTTGTGGCGGTTTTTGCCTATCTTCCGATGACGGAAAAAATAAGTCTTGAAAATCTCAGAGATGCAGGGAAATATATAGACTCATTGGACGGCGGCACAGTGGAGGTATTTACCAGTCAAACAGGGGAATCTGAGGCAAATATAGCCGTCTCCGTCCCGATTCTTGATGTATTCACATCAAAAAAGATTAACTATGAGTACGTGAGGACAATGCCGATAGACCCACAGGAAACAAAGACGTTACCCCTCAGGTTTACGTGGGAATACAAGAACCCTGACTATTATTCGGAAGTCAGTAAGAAAGGAGATTCGGCAGTAGTGGCGTTAATCTCCGATGATAAAACTCTGAAACTGCCGGCTTATATTGAAAGCAGGATAAGAGATTACCGCAGGGTCAAAAGATTTACAATATCGGATGAGATGTTCAGATTTCAGGTTTTTGTTTCTGTGTACAGCAGGCAATAAACCAGTTGACAAATAGCAACTTCTATGATATTTTAACTCAAAATTTTCCTGGGAGGTAAAAATATGGAAACAGCAGTGGAAACCTTAGGTCCGGTTACGTTAGGGTTTATAATTTCCGGACTCTTGATTGGCGCTATATTCGGGTTCATCCTCCAGCGAGGAAGATTCTGTATGAACAGCGCTTTCCGCGACACTATTTTTATCAAGGACTTCACTCTATTCCACGCATATCTTCTCGCTTTGGTTGTGATGCTTATAGGTTCAAATGCGCTCAATGACCTGGATATCATTCACCTGAAGGCACAGTCCTTCTATCCATTGGCTAACATTATTGGCGGATATGTTTTTGGGCTGGGCATCGTGCTTGCCGGGGGCTGCGGAAGCGGTATTATTTACCGTGTGGGCGAGGGCCAGCTTGCCTCATGGTTTGCGGTTTTCGGTTTTTTCCTTGGCATCGGAGCCACTACAAACGGCGTCCTTCAACCTCTATATGACGCTTTGAGAAGCGTGCGTGTAGGCGAGCCGGGGATGACAATCCACGGCATCATCGGGGGAGAAGACATCGCAGTCAAATGGATAATAATTGCAGTTCTCAGTGTTGTTTTATTTCTTTTTGCGTTAAAAAGCAAGCCGTTTACAGTTAAAAAACAGAGGGGGTTCTACTGGTCTGTTACTGCGCTGCTTGTTGGAATCTCCGGCATACTCGCCTTTTGGGCGTCGGAATATTTCGGTTCCCCGGGCTTTGCGCGGGGGCTGAACTTCACAACGCCTACGGGAGAAGTGTTCTTTACCGTGCTTACCGGAGATGCTCATTCTAAGTTCTTCCCCATGTTTGACCTCTTCGGCTATAAGGTAACATGGGCGATGTTTTATATAATCGGCGTGCCTATCGGAGCCGCTATCAGCGCAAAGATACTGAAAGAGTTTGTATGGAAGACGCCGCGTGATGCAAAAGAACTGCTAACGGTTCTTGGCGGCAGCGTTATGATGGGTTTTGGCGCTGCTACCGCAGGCGGATGCAATATTGGGCAGGCGCTTACAGGCGCAGTTACTCTTTCCGTCGGCAGCATTACGGCTACCATAGCTATTATTCTTGGCAACTGGACAATGGTTTATTTTAAATTTATCAAGCCGATGAACGATGAATAATAGATAGAATTATCTTTTCTGAAATCAGCCTGACCTGAGGCAAAAGCAGCTATTCCTTAGGTAGGTCAGGTTTTTTTGTAGAATCTGCATTGGGAAATATTATATTGATAACTGTAAACTATATATATGACCATTGATGTTAGGGGACTTGGCAGAGAAGAACTTTTTATCAGACTGAAAGAGGTTCTTATTTCCCACCGTGGAAGACATATCTCTTTGGAGGTTCTCGCCGATTCACATAAAAGGGCTAAGGAGATTGCGGCATTTGCTTCAATGTCAGGGTGCCAGGCTGAGCTTGATGAGGGGGAAGGGCGGTGTATTGTGAAAATAAGCGGGATTGTCTGCTGCATATAGGGTTGAATTACAGCCATGGAAGAGAATAAGAACACGAAGGAGATAATAATACTTGGCGGCGGGCTCGCAGGGCTTTCCGCAGGATATGTTCTTACGAAGGCAGGCATTAAGGTTAAGGTGTTTGAAAGCGATTCTGTTGTCGGAGGGCTTTCAAAAACCATAGTTCACAACGGATTCAGGTTTGACCTCGGCGGGCACAGGTTCTTCACAAAGGACAGGGGACTCAATGATTTTATAAAAACGCTGATGGGCGAAGAACTGATTTCTGTCCCGCGCAAAAGCAAAATCTACATGCGGAACAAATACTTTGATTATCCGCTAAAGCCTTTGAATGCGATATTCGGACTTGGCATATCCACAACAATAGAAATATTGCTTGATTACGCTGCTGAGAAAATAAAAAACCTGACAAGGGGACATCGGAATATTTCTCTTGAAGATTGGGTTGTAAGCAACTTCGGGCGGAAGATGTTTAATATCTACTTCAGGGAATACAGCGAAAAGGTATGGGGTATTGACTGCAGCATGATAAGCGCAGAATGGGTTGCGCAGCGCATCAGGGGATTGTCGCTGGCAAGCGCAGTTAAAAACGCATTTTTCAAACTTAGCGCAAAAGATGTGCCTTCCCTTGTAGATATTTTTCTATACCCTCAACTGGGCATCGGCCGTATATCCGACAGGCTCAAAGAGGACATAGAGTCCGCCTCAGGCGGAGGGGACAACAGTGTTCTCACAGGCGCGCGTGTAGAGCGCATAAACCATTCAGATTTTAAAGTAGAGAGTGTGGAAGTAAAGGGGGGAAGGGGGGATTTGAGTGTTATGCCGGGGGAGGAATTCATATCAAGCATACCGATAACAAATCTGGTGAACATGCTGCACCCTGCTCCTCCTGAAAATATCTTAACTGCCGCCTCGCAGCTCAGATTCAGAGACCTTGTGATAGCTGCTGTGATGATAAACAGGAAGAGGGTTACAGACCAGACGTGGATATATATCCCGGAGCAGAAGATACCTTTTGGCAGACTGCATGAGCCGACAAACTGGAGCGAGAAAATGGCGCCTGAAGGCCGCACCATTCTTGTGGCGGAATTTTTCAGTTTTAAGGGCGACGGGATATGGAGCAAAAGCGATGAAGAGCTTACTGCCATTACTGTTGAAAATCTGGAGAACATGGGGTTTATAAAAAAACATGAGGTGATAGACAGCGTTGTCGTTAGAGTGCCGAATGCCTATCCGCTGTTTGAGGTTGGATATAAGGGACTCTGTGATAAAATATACGAGTATCTCGGCAGATTCAAAAATCTTCACATCACGGGCAGGAGCGGAATGTTCAGATATTACAATATGGACCATGCCATAGAATCAGGAATAAAAACAGCGGAAAACATAATTAAGGTGAATAGGTAAATGGGTGAATTGGTGCAGAGAAATCTGAAGAATGATAAATTATTTTCCGATTTACCTATTAACCGATTCACCGTTGTTTTTTTGCATTTGCTATGAGATGCGCATTGATAATTCCGGCCTGGGTTCCTGAAGATATTTTTTCTTCTAAAACGGCAAGCTCTCAGATTAACTACTGGCAGCCATTGGGGACGCTTTACGTCGGAGCTGTTCTCCAGAAAGCGGGTCATGAAGTAAAGTTTTTTAACGGGGCATTCATGACGCATGAAGAAATACTTGCTGAGGTAAGGAAGTTTGTGCCTGAGTTCATAGGGATTTATTCAACCACTTTTGGCTGGGAAAAGGCTAAAAAGACAGCTTCGGATATTAGGCGCATGACCCCGCCCCTCCTCCCCTTAAAGGAGGGGTTGCCCCGCCCCTGCATTGTCGCCGGAGGCCCTTATCCAATTGCCAGACAGGAATACTGCCTTGAAGATGCAGGAAATGCTGTTGATGCAATAGTCACGGGAGAGGGCGAGTTCACAACTCTTGAAATAATTGAAAGGCTTCAGGCAGGCAGGAGTCTTGAAGGAGTCCTGGGTGTTGTTTACAGGGAAGGTGAAAGGATTATAAAAAACCCTCCTCGTCCGTTGATTGAAGACCTTGATTCTCTCCCGTTTCCTGCAAGGGAACTCTTAGGAGATGTAAACCTGTATATACCTCCGCCTGCCACATACAGAAGAAAGCCTGTTGCTGTTCTGACAACATCACGAGGGTGCAACAGAAGGTGCATTTACTGTTTCCAGATAGACAAAGAGCGCAAAATAGGCGTCAGATACAGAAGCGTTGAAAATGTCCTGAAAGAGATTGAATACTGTATAAAGCAGGGATTCAGGGAAATAAAGTTTATAGACGACACGCTTGCCGCTGACTACGACAGGGCTATGAAGCTGGCTGAAGAGATAAAACGCAGCGGGCTTGATTTCACATGGTTTGCATCCGCATGTGTTAATCAGGTGGATAAGCCTCTGCTTAAGGCATTTAAGGAAGCAGGCTGCTGGGCAATACTCTTCGGCGCAGAAAGCGGTGTCCAGAAGAATCTTAATACAATCAGAAAAGGAATAACGCTGGAGCAGACACGCAATGCCGTAAAATGGGCTAAAGAAGCAGGAATTAAGGTCAGCACTCCTTTTATGTTCGGCATTCCAGGTGAGACTTTTGAGGAGGGGCTTCAAACAATTGAATTTGCAATAGAGCTTAATCCTGATATAGCTAATTTTCATGCGATAACGCCGTTCCCCGGCACCTATCTTTACGACAACCTTGAAAAATACGGGACGATGTCGGATGAGCTTTCAGATTTCACGTATCAGGGAGCTGCATTTATCCCTTATACAATGACAAGGGAGGAGATTCTAAGGCTCAGGCAGACAGCGTTCAGGAGATTTTATTCCAGACCCATGTTCATTCTCAAGAAACTTTTTGAATTAAGGAATCTGAACGATTTTATCGCTGCCGTGAGAAGTATAAAGAGCCTCTTCTGGTTATGGAGAAAAAGCGGGTTGTTCAGGAGAGCAAAAGATAAGAGAGACCAGGAGTAGTCATTTTAAGTTGACAGACACAAAGTGAAGTGGTAATATTTGTTCAGGATGATAATTCTGAAGACATTGGTGATTTTATTCTTAATCTGCGGTGTTGCAGAAGCCGGCATATACAAATATGTCGGAGAAGACGGAGTTGTTCTTTACACCGACGTCCCGCGCGGTAAAAAGGCCGCTAAAGTTATAAAAACAAAAGAGAAGAACAATAAGGCGGTTTCATCAAACAGTAAACCTGTCAATGCTGCGCAATATACATCAATTACAACACATAACGACAGCTACCATCCCATAATTAATCAAAAAGCAAAAGAGCACGAAATAGACCCTTCTCTTGTTACCGCTGTCATAAAGGCAGAATCAAACGGTAATCCTAATGCTGTTTCAAAAAAAGGCGCAATGGGACTTATGCAGCTGATGCCGGGAACCGCAAATGACCTTCAGGTGAAACATCCGTTTGACCCGGAAGAAAACATAGACGGAGGAACAAGATACCTCAGATACCTGATTGAAAGATTTAACGGCAACTTAACCCTTGCGCTTGCAGCCTATAATGCAGGGCCAAAGACTGTTGAAAAGCACGGCTCTGTTCCTCCAATCGCAGAGACAAGGCAGTACGTCAGAAAAGTGCTTGCCCTGTATAAGGGAAAAACCGGCATCTCTTTCCCGGGCTCGAATAAAATGAAAAAATCAGAGCCTATATATAAGATAATAATGGACGATGGAACAGTCCTCTTCACAAATTTTCCTCTTTACAATAATAAAACCAATTCAGTCAGGTTTTAGATGTCTGTAGAAAAGCTCGCTCTTCAAGAAGAAATTCTGAAGCTGAAAGAACAGAGGCGCGCAATAATCCTGTCCCACAACTATCAGAGGGATGAGGTACAGGACATTGCTGATTTTGTGGGTGATTCTCTTGAGCTTTCAAGGACTGCTTCGACAATCAAATGCGATGTTATAGTTTTTGCGGGCGTTAATTTCATGGCTGAGAGCGCCTCAATTCTTTCTCCTGAAAAAACAGTCCTGCTTACGGAGATTGGAGCGGGTTGTCCGATGGCAGACATGATAAAGGTTGATTCTGCGAGGTCTGTGAGAAGAAGCTTTCCAGGCTTTGATAATCCTCCGCCTTATGTTTATCCTCCTGAATTCACCCTCCGCGACATAAAGGCGCAGCATCCCGGAGTTCCTGTTGTTGCCTATGTGAATACAACCGCAGACGTAAAGGCAGAAAGCGATATATGCTGCACATCCGCAAATGTCGTGAAGGTTATAGAAGCGCTTCCATCAGATAAAGTGATATGTATCCCTGACAAAAACCTCTCCATGTGGGCTGCGAGGAATACAAAAAAGCAGGTGATTGCCTGGGATGGTTTCTGTCATGTTCATGAGAGGGTAACGCAGGAAGATGTTAAGAAGGCGAGGGCAGAGCATCCCCATGCTGTTTTGATGGCGCATCCTGAATGCAGGATTGAGGCGCTTGATATGGCTGACCATGTTACGAGCACGTCTGGAATGCTCAGGTTTGCAAAGGCTTCCTCTGAAAAGGAATTTATTGTCGGCACTGAAATAGGTCTTATGCACAGGCTTAGAAAGGAAAATCCCGGCAAGGCCTTTTACCCCTTAAGAAAAGACATGATCTGCCCGAACATGAAAAAGACAACGCTTAAGAGCGTTCTAAGGGCATTAAAGGAGAATAACTATATAATCAAAGTTCCGGAGCATATCAGAGTCCCCGCAAAAAGGGCATTGGACAGAATGCTGGCAATAAAATAGGCATGGGTTAAGGTGCATACAAAAAAAATATCATTGAACTTAAAACCTTCCGAGATTACGGCAAAGGAAGTTTATCTGAAGCGCAGGGAATTTATTGCCAAAGCCGCGCTTTTACTCGGAGGATTAACAGTGCAGGATATTTTCTCCCCTGAAGCTTATGCAGGGCAGAAACTTCAATTTGAAAAACAGGAGCGTTTTGCCGCAAATGAGAAACAAACACCATATAAAAATGCGGCTAATTACAATAACTTCTATGAATTTTCTACAGGAAAAGAGGATGTAGCAGAGCTGAGCCGCAGCTTTAAAACAAGGCCGTGGACACGGTTACGCTGACCATGTGGCAGATTTGTATAAGGACATGGACCTGAAGAAATTTTTTTAAACCTTATTTATGACGTCCGATGCCTTTCTTAAAAAAATAATAAAACCCGCTGTTTTTATATCCTCGCTTTTGCCTTTATTCTATCTGATATGGAAGGCATTGACTGATGGGCTTGGAGCTAATCCGGTAGAAAAGACAATGCACAGGACAGGTGATTGGACTTTGAATTTCCTGCTGATTACCCTGTCACTAACCCCGCTCAGGAATATAACCGGGTGGTCCTGGTTATCACGGTTTCGCAGGATGACAGGATTGTTTGCTTTCCTTTACGCATCCCTTCATTTCCTTACATACGCAGGCTTTGACCAGCTCTTCGCTTTGGAATCCATTATTAAAGATGCGGTAAAGCACAAAAGAATATTTGTTGGCTTCGGAACCTTTATTATCCTTCTCACCCTTGCCCTGACCTCGTCGAATAAAATAGTCAAGAGGATAGGGGCGAAAAGATGGCAGGCGATTCACAGGCTGACATATCTGGCGGCAATAGGAGGAGTTATCCACTATCTATGGCTTGTGAAAATTGATATAAGACTGCCGTTGGTATATGCAGGGGTACTTGCGCTGCTTCTTGGCTGCCGTATTTTTTTATTGATAGCGAGGAAATTAAAGAATGTGGATGAATATAATCCTTAATCAGCTTGAATAGTCTTTGCTTTGGTAATGTGAAAATTACCTTGACTTAAAAGGAATTGAGGGATAGTCTCATTGAGACAGGATGTTTTGTGATAAAATAGCTCAAGTTAGCGAAGGAGGTTTAGGGATGGAAAAGGTTTTGGTAAAAACGGATGAATATAATAGTCGCTATGTTGCAATGAAGAGCTTTGATGACCATACGATTGTTGGCGTTGGAGATGATCCAGAGGCAGCTATAAAAGATGCAAAATCAAAGGGATATAAAAACCCTGTTCTTCTATATATCCCCGAAAAAGAATTAGTCCATATATATGGAGGTAATAATGCAATTAAAAGCAATAATTGAGTTGTGGCAAAAGGGAAAATGGTATATAGCCAGGTTGCCTGAACTGGATTTTGTTGCACAGGGCAAAACTGTTGATGAGGCAAAGAAGAATCTTATTGAAGTTATTAATATACAGTTTGCTGAGATGAAAGAGATGGGAACGCTTGAAGATTATCTCTCGGAATGCGGATTCATGGTTAAGGGTGATGCCGTTGAACCTGTAAATGAGATTATCGGTTTTGAAAAACAAGTCCTGCAAGTTACATAATGCCGAGAATATTTCCTACCAACTGGAAGACGCAGCTAAAAATCTTTGAGATGTACGGATGTAAATATAAACGCAAAGAAGGGTCTCATCACGTCTTGACGTGTCCTGGCGCAAAGCGCGCAGTGGTTATCCCTGAATATGATGAGATTGATGTTGAGATAATTAAAGGCAATATGCGCACTGTGAATATGAGCAGGGAAGAATATTTCGGGTTGTTAGAGAAACTTTAGGCAAAAGGAATCTACTAAGGGTGGAAGTAATTGTATAGATTTTTTAAAGTAACCATTTTTTCAGGAGGCGGGGTTATGAAAACGAAAGGCTTAAAAAAGATTACCCCTCTGTGTCTCCCCTTGGCAAGGGGAGAATTTAAGAGGGGTGTTGTTTTGATAATCAGTGTAATCTTTCTCCTGCTTGCGGGCGCGGCGATGGCAGCAGCCTTTAAAGCAAAATCTAAGGCTGAACTGCCGGCCTCGATAGCTCCTGAAAAATCCACTATCAAGTCCGATGTTGATGAACTGCCTGCTATAAAAGCAAAGCCAAACAAAAACTCATACGCAATAGTAATCGGCATTGAACATTACCGCCAGAAACTTCCGAAGGCTGATTATGCGGTAGCCGATGCAAAGACAATGACCGAATATCTCACAAAGGTAATGGGCTATCCAGAGGAGAATGTTGTAACTCTTACAAATGAACACGCTGCAAAGAGCGATTTTGAAAAATACTTTGAAAAGTGGCTTCTTAACAATGTAGAGAAAGACGGCTCTGTGTTTATCTATTATTCAGGACACGGCGCGCCGAATACAAAAACAGGCGATGCCTATCTTGTGCCTTATGATGGAGACCCATCATTTATTGAGCAGACCGGCTATTCTCTGAAAAAACTCTATGAGTCACTTAACAAACTTCAGGCAAAGGAAATAATTGTTGCGCTGGATTCGTGCTTTTCAGGAGCAGGGGGGAAATCTGTCATTGCAAAGGGCGCAAGGCCATTGGTAATGAACCTTGAACAAGATATAAAGCTTTCAAAAAATATGATAGTCATGTCCGCCTCATCAGGAGACCAGATAAGTTCAACATACGAGGAAAAAGGGCATGGACTGTTTACTTACTTTATGTTGAAGGGAATCAAAGATGGCATAATAGAGATAGGAGAACTGTTTGATTATTTAAAACCTCATGTTGGACGCACAGCCAGAAAGGTGTATAACAATGAACAGACTCCGCAGTTGATAGCGCCTGGAAAAAAGAAGGTGTTTTTGAGGAATTAAATGAGAAGATTTATAATGACATTCACCCCCCTTTCGTCCCCCCTTACTAAGGGGGGATTTAGAGGGGTTATTTTTGCCAAGGGGAGAATTAAAGAGGGGTGCTTTATTGCAGTAACAATTCTTTTTTTGTTTGCAACCTTAACCTTTGCCTCTGAAAAGCCTGTCTGGGTTGAATCGGAAGGCATTGCAATTATGGGAGAGATAGAAACCCAGAAGGAGGTTAAAGAACGGGCGAAGATAGATGCTCAAAATAAGGCGATAGAAAAGGCGGTAGGAGTATTTCTGAGGTCTCATACCCTTGTCTCTAACAGCCAGCTTGCCGAGGATTTGATATACGCCTCTGTGAGAGGAAAGATTAGAAAGACAGAGATTATAAAAGAAGGATGGGATGAAAAGGACAGGAATCTTTACAAAGTTAAACTCAAAGCCCTTGTTGAGCCTGTTTATCCTGAAAAAGGCGAAGGCATATCTATAAAACTCTCGCTTTCAAAGACAGTTTTAAAAGAGGGAGATGAAGTAAGGATTTTTTTTCAAACAAACAGGGACTCTTACGTGTATATTTTTTCGGTAGCAGCAGACGGCTCTGTGACACTTCTGCTTCCAAATTCAGTGAATCAGGAAAATTTCATTAAAGCCGCTGTTGCCTATACTTTTCCTACACCCGGAAGCCGTATACGATTGACGGCAATGTTCCTTCCAGACTTTAAAGGAAAAATTGCCGAGGAGAGGATTAAAGTAATAGTTACGAATAAAAAAGAGGAACTGATTCCTTTAGGATTTCAAGAGGGAGCGTTCAAGGTCTATGACGCAAAGTCCACAGGAATGATAAGCGACCTTGTCAAAAGACTTAACCAACTGGAGCCCGCTGATTGGACAGAGGCGACAGCGGTTTACAGGATTGAGAGGTAAGGGGTAATTTTCACTTCCCAATGAAGCGTATTTTTTAGTATATAATGAATGGAGGCTATAATATATATGCGGAGAGATACAGAAAATTTTATCACTTCTGCAGAGTACGACCTTAATACTGCGGGACATATGCTTAAAACCAACAGGTACATATATGTAATCTTTATGTGCCATTTATCTATAGAAAAGATGTTGAAGGCTGTATCAGCAGAGGTCACAGGCAAGACGCCGCCTAAGACTCATAATCTACTTTACCTGACAAAACTTGCGGAGATTGATTTTCCCGAGAGACATTTTGAATTTATCTCAAAGATAAACAATGCCAGTGTAGTTACCAGATACCCGGAAGATTTCAACAAACTCATTGAGGCTTATCCGGAAGATATAGCCCAGGCATATTTAAAGCAGACGAAAGAGGTAATGGAATGGTTAAGACAGCACAAGAGATTAAAGGGATAGCAGAGCGATACGCAGCAGAGCTTGAGAAAATAGGCATAAGGCCCCTGAGGGTAATACTTTACGGCTCTTATGCTAAAGACCAAGCCAGAGAAGACAGCGATATTGACTTTATTGTTATATCAGAGGACCTTAAAGATATGAATGTCAGAGAAAGGCTTGAATTGCTTGGCATTGCAGCAGGCAGGGTTTTTGAACCAATAGAGGCTATTGGGTATACACCTGAAGAATTAGACGCAAATAAAAAAGAAACATTTCTTGAGGAGATAGCTGAATATGTGCAGATTTGATTTTCTGAAAATCCATAAGAAAGCTGTTTTCATCTTTCTTAATCTTTGCAATCACAGCGTTGACATTTACCTGCGATGCAGTAATGCATTGGAAGTGAGGAAGGTGGGTTATGAAAAGAATATTAGATAAATATGGGAAGTGTCCCCTGTTTTTCTGTTTTTACTGAGAATATGAAAGTTGTAACAGCAGAAGAGATGAGAGAGATTGACAGGGTGACCATAAAGGATTATGGCATCTCAGGGACTGTCCTTATGGAAAGGGCAGGGCTTGCTGTTGCGGAGAAGATAAGGGAATTGTATGAAAGAAGAAAAGTTATTGTCCTTTCAGGAGGAGGCAATAACGGCGGAGACGGCATTGTGGCTGCGCGAAATCTTCATGAATGGGGCTGGAATGTAAAAATCATTCTTCTTTTAAAGGAAAACAAGCTAAGCCCGGACTGTCTGTTGCAATATAAGATAGCTAAAAAAGCGGGAGTGGCAATTGAGTTCAGGGATTATATCACAGATAAAGATATTCACAGCGCTTTGGTTGTAGATGCAATTTTCGGGACCGGTTTAAGCAAAAATATCACAGGAAAGACGGCTGAGATTATATCGTTTATCAACAGCTCGGATGCTCCTGTAATCTCTGTTGACATCCCCTCAGGCATATCGTCTGATACCGGACAGATTATGGGCGAGGCAGTTAGGGCTGATTATACCGTAACCTTTGGACTTCCAAAAAGAGGCCATCTGCTTTATCCGGGCGCTGATTATACTGGAAGGCTTTTTATTGAAGATATCGGCTTCCCTGAGGAATTGCTTCACTCGGAAAAGCTTAAAGCAGAACTTCTGGAAAAAGGGGATGTGTCCCTTTTAATTCCAGAGAGGCAGCGATATTCACATAAGGGCGATTATGGCCATGTGTTTGTTATTGCTGGTTCAAGAGGCAAGACAGGCGCTGCATTCATGTGCGCAAAGGCATGCCTAAGGGCAGGCGCAGGGCTTGTGACAATAGGAGTTCCGGAATCACTGCTAAATGTTTTTCAGTCAAGGGTTACGGAAGAGATGGCGCTGCCTTTGCCTGACAGAGGGGACGGGACGCTTTCATCAAAGGCATTGGAAAAGATTCTGGAATTTCTTTCTGAAAAGGCTGATGTGCTTGCAATCGGTCCGGGAATTTCTGTTACCGATGACACTAAAAAACTTGTCAGAGAACTTTTACTGAATTCCACAACTCCGGCTGTTATCGATGCTGATGCTATAAATTCACTTGAAGGCAATAAACAGATTCTCAAAAAAGCGAGGTCGCCGATAATTCTTACGCCTCATGCGGGAGAGCTGGCGAGGCTGTTGAACGATACAAGATACAAGATGCAGGATGCAAGAACAAATCCCCCTTTACCCCCCTTTACTAAAGGGGGGCGAGGGGGGATTACTGAGATAATACGGTATATAGACAAAGACAGAATTAATACGGCAATTAAATTTTCAAAAGAAACCGGAACATATCTTGTCCTTAAAGGTGTGCCGACAGTTATTGCTGAACCGGAAGGCAGAGTGTTCATCAATCCGACAGGCAATTCAGGTATGGCGAGCGCAGGAGCCGGTGATGTTCTGACAGGAATGATAGCAGGGTTTTTAGGGCAGGGTTTAAACCCGCTTGAGGCGTCAATCATTGGAGTTTATATGCATGGGCTTGCCGGAGACATAGCTGCGAAAAGCAAGGGAGAGCATTCGCTGATTGCATCTGATATTATAGATTCAATTCCGGAGGCGTTTTCTTTTTTGAAAATATAGATGATAGTGCAGATATTTATTGAGGACAGAAGAGCAGCAGAGCAGAAGCGCAATAGAACTACAGAAAAAAGACTGCTGCACTACTGCTCTACTGAGCTGCTGCACTAATGAATGGAAACGCTTATATTTCCTCAGATATTCGGAAGACATGTAACGGCTTTTTTTACCGGCAAATCTCCGGGCGCAGACCCTGAAGGAATATCCGTAGCTGCATCCATTGACAAGCAAAAGATTTATCTGCCGATACAGAAACATACAGACAAAGTGCTTGTGCTAAATTCAGATTTGAGTCCAAAAGTTGCTGATGCCGTCATAACCAACAATAAAGGTATTCTGATTGGAGTTCAGGTTGCAGACTGTGTGCCTGTGCTTTTGCACGATGCAAAGAAAAATGTAATCGGAGTTGTTCATGCAGGATGGAGGGGCACGGCAGCTTCAATACTTAAGAAGACAATAGAAGCAATGCAAGAGAGGTTCAGTTCTTTCCCTATTGATATTAAGATAGCCATAGGCCCGAGCATAAGGTGGTGCTGTTACCACGTAGGGTATGATGTCCTTAAGTCTGTTGAAAAGGCAACAGGCATTGGCGAATATCACAATCCCCCTTTGCCCCCCTTTAGTAAAGGGGGGATGGGGGGATTTTATTGTCTTGACCTTGCATTGGCAAATAAGTATCAGGCGGTATCTGCGGGGATATCTGAAAAAAATATATGGATGTCCGACGAATGCACCTACTGTTATCCAGACAAGTTTTATTCATACAGGTATGCAAAGGGGCATACCGGAAGACAGGGCGGTTTTATAGGGCTTCTTTTTTAATAGGCGGGACAGGCGAGGTTGAATAAGAGATGAAGTTTTTAAGCAGAAAAACGGAAGAGACTCAGATGATAGGCTTCAGGCTCGGGAATCTGCTGAGGCCTCATAGTGTTGTCTGCCTCTATGGCGAGCTTGGCGCAGGCAAGACAACATTTGTTAAAGGCATTGCGCAGGCGCTGGGCATTTCAGACAGGGATGTTACAAGCGCAAGTTTTACGATAATTGCGGAATATGACAGCGAAATCCCGCTCTATCATATAGACCTTTACAGGATTGAAAAAAATGCTGATATTGATGAAACAGGGATATGGGATTATATTTACAGCGACGGCATTACCGTTATTGAATGGGCTGAACGGCTCGGAGAAGTACAGGATGATTTTATAAGGGTAAAATTTGCTATTATAGATAAAGAAGCAAGGGACATTACGATTGAGGGAATAGATGAAAAAGATTGGAATCGTATCTAAAGCGGGAAGACCTGAGCCTATAGAGATACTGAAAGGTTTTCTGCCGTGGCTGAACAATAAGGGGCTTGAGGTTTTTCTGGATACGGAAACAGCCTCTTTGCTTAAGATGAAGGGCTATTCACGCTCTGATATGCCTTCGCTTGTTGATATGATAATTGTTCTTGGCGGCGACGGGACCATGCTCAATGTTGCGCGGCTTGTCTGTGAAAAAGGAGTTCCCATACTCGGAGTCAATCTCGGAGGGCTTGGCTTCATCACAGAGGTTCAGAAAGAGGAAGTGTGCAATGCAATGGACAAGACGCTCTCAGGCGAATATGCAGTGGAAGAAAGGCTGATGCTTACCGCGCACATACACCGGCATGGTGAAAAGATTGCTGAATATACTGTGCTGAACGATGTGGTTATAAATAAAGGCGCCCTGGCCAGGATTATTGACCTTGAAACATATATTAACAAGGCCTATGTAACCATATTTAAGGCGGACGGGCTTATCGTATCAACTCCGACAGGTTCAACAGCATACTCATTGTCGGCAGGCGGCCCTGTGCTTTATCCGACGCTTGACTGTATTATCCTTACGCCTATATGCCCGCATACATTGACAAACAGGCCCACTGTGCTTCCTGATGATGTGCTTATAGAAATAATACTTAAATCTGTCAGTGAGGATGTGTTTCTTACGCTTGACGGCCAGGTAGGATTTTCTTTAAGAAAGAATGATGTTGTGGAAATCAAGAGGTCGCCTTTTAAGACAAGGCTTATCATCCCGTTTGAGAGAGATTACTTCCAGATATTAAGAACAAAGCTTAAATGGGGAGAACGGTAAATCAGTATACAGTAGACAGTGAACAGTATATAGCAAGAAAATGCAAAAACAGAATATAGAAATTATAAAAGACATTAAAACTGTGCTTGAGTTTTATCAGGCGATGGGGATTGAGAGAATACCGCTAAACATAGCGCAGAAGTGCAGAAGCGCAGAAGTGCAGAAGCCACCCCCCCATCCCCCCCTTGGTAAGGGGGGGCGAAGGGGGGGTGATTATTCGAAAAAGGTTATTGCTTTAAAAGCATTGCGCGATGAGATAGGCGACTGTCAGCGGTGCAAACTTTCAAAGGGGAGAAAGAACATTGTCTTCGGAGAAGGCAGCGTAGATGCGGAAATAATGTTCATTGGCGAAGGGCCCGGCGAGGATGAAGACCTTCAGGGGCGGCCTTTTGTGGGCAGGGCAGGACAGCTGCTTACAAAACTGATAGAGAAGATGGGATTTAAGAGAGAGGATGTCTACATAGGCAATATCGTGAAATGCAGGCCTCCTTTCAACAGAGTTCCTGAAGAAGACGAAATTAGCGCATGTTCTCCGTTTATAAGAAAACAGGCAGGGATAATCTCTCCGAAGGTTATAGTTTCTCTTGGCCGCATATCTACGCAGACGCTTATCGGCACGAAGATTCCAATAGGAAAACTGAGGGGAAAATTCTATCAGTTTGAAAACATTCCGCTGATGCCGACATTCCACCCTTCGTATCTCTTGAGAAATCCAAAGGACAAATGGCTTGTATGGGAAGATGCGCAAAAGGTTCTTGAAAGGCTGAAGAAATAATATGCTAATACAAATGTCATTACGAGGAGTGAGATTCCTCGCCTGTCATTGCGAGGCTCTCAAGGAGAGCCGAAGCAATCTCAAGACAGGCTCGGAACAGGCTTCGCAATCCCTAAAGACAAGATTGCCACGCCCCGATTTTATCGGGACTCGCAATGACAATCAGTGTTTAATATGAAAAAATATGTTTTTGCAATAAGCGGCGCAAGCGGTTCCATAATTGGAATACGGGTTCTTAAGGAACTGATAAAACATTCCGAGGTGCATCTGCTCATTTCTTCACAGTCTTTCTCTATAATAAAGGACGAAACCGGAATTGATTGGACAATTAAAAAGAATTCAAAATTCATCCCGACCAAGTCGGGACAAAATTCAAAATTAATAGAAGATAAGATTAGAAAATATTTTAAAACAGACAGACTTTTCTTTCATAACGAAACTCAAATGGAAGCTCCTATATCAAGCGGTTCATTTAAAACAGACGGGATGCTTGTTGTACCCTGCTCCATGAAGACGCTTTCAGGCATTGCAAATAGTTATGCAAATAACCTTATAGAACGGGCTGCTGATGTGACAATAAAAGAAGGAAGAACGCTGCTTCTTTCGCCGAGGGAAATGCCTTTCAGCGCAATACATCTTGAGAACATGCTCAAACTTGCAAGAATCGGCGTGAAGATTGCGCCGCCTGTTCCCGGCTTTTATCATAAACCAAAAAAGATAGATGACATAATTGATTTTCTTGCCGGCAAGATTCTTGATTCAATTGGGATAGAGCATGAGATTTTTAAGAGATGGGGCTAAAAAAGAGTTTAGAGTTAAAAGTTAAGAGTTGGGAGTTGTATGAACTTTTAATTTTTAATTTTTAACTTTCAACTTTTAACTTGAAATCAATGACGATTAAAGAACATATTAAGCTGATTATTAAGGCTGAGCACTGGGACCCCTTTTATGCGCTGGGAATGCATGAAGTAAGAACCGACGACAAAAAGGCGATAGCAGTCCGGGCATTTATGCCTGAAGCTGATAAGGCATGGGTTGTTGACGCCGTCCAAAACAAATCCTATGAGATGGAAAAAATCAACAAGGCTGGATTTTTTGAAAAGAAATTTGAAAACAGAAATGATTTTTTTCAGTATAAACTCAAGATAAAAACATCCGATAACCGCATCTCTGAATTCCTTGACCCATATTCATTCATGTCTGTGCTTTCAGATTTTGACCTTCATCTGATAGGTGAGGGAAGTCATTACAAAAAATACGAAAAACTTGGCGCTCACGTCATAGAGGTTAACGGCGTTAAAGGCGTTCATTTTGCAGTATGGGCTCCGAATGCAAAACGGGTCAGCGTTGCAGGTGATTTTAACAACTGGGACGGAAGAAGGCATCAGATGCGCGTCCTCGGCTCATCAGGCGTGTGGGAGATATTTATTCCGGGGCTTAATGAATGGGAGGTTTACAAGTTTGAGATAAAATCAAAGTCCGGTGAAATCTTTTTGAAGGCAGACCCTTATGCATTTTATTTTGAGGTCAGGCCCAAAAGCGCATCAATCGTATATGACATAAACAGATACCGCTGGAATGACAGAGAATGGCTTAGAATCCGTTCAGAAAAGAACTGGTTTGAATCTCCTGCCTCTGTTTATGAGGTTCACCTTGGCTCCTGGATGCGTGTGCCTGAGGAAGAAAACCGTTTTCTCACTTACAGAGAGCTTGCTGATAAGCTGATTGGCTATGTAAAGGATATGGGATATACACATATTGAACTTATGCCTGTAACAGAGCATCCGCTGGACGCTTCGTGGGGTTATCAAGCGGTAGGGTATTTTGCTCCGACAAGCAGGCACGGCGCGCCTGAAGATTTTATGTATTTTATTGATAAATGCCATCAGAACAATATCGGTGTTATCCTTGACTGGGTTCCCGCGCATTTCCCGAAGGATGCTCATGGGCTTGGATATTTTGACGGCACAGCCCTCTATGAACATGCAGACCCAAGGAAAAGAGAGCACAAAGACTGGGGCACGCTGATATTCAACTACGGAAGAAATGAGGTAAGGAATTTTTTAATATCAAGCGCGCTCTTCTGGCTTGAGAAATATCACATAGACGGTTTGCGCGTTGATGCTGTGGCCTCAATGATTTACCTTGATTATTCAAAAAAAGAAGGCGAATGGGTTCCCAATGTTTTCGGAGGCAGGGAAAACCTGGAGGCGATAGATTTTCTGAAAAGGTTTAACGAAATTGTTCATCAGCGGCATCCGGGCATCCTCACGATTGCAGAGGAATCAACTGCGTGGACAGGCGTATCAAGCCCAACGTATCTCGGCGGGCTTGGTTTCAGTCTTAAATGGAATATGGGATGGATGCATGACATCCTGGAGTATTTTTCAAAAGACCCTGTTTACAGGAAGCATCACCACAACAATCTCACATTCGGCCTGCTTTATGCTTTTACTGAAAATTTTATGTTGGTCCTTTCCCATGATGAGGTGGTGCACGGGAAGAGTTCAATGCTCGGCAAGATGCCCGGAGATATGTGGCAGAAATTCGCAAACCTTAGACTGCTGTATGGTTTTATGTACGGACATCCCGGCAAAAAACTGCTTTTCATGGGAAGCGAATTCGGTCAGTGGGATGAATGGAACTTTGACCGCAGTCTTGACTGGCACCTTCTTCAATACGAACCCCATCAAAAACTTCAGCGTTATATAAGAGACCTGAATAGGCTTTACAGGGCAGAGCCGCCGCTATACGAGGTTGATTTCAGTTATTCGGGCTTTGAGTGGATTGATTTTCACGATACAGAGCAGAGCGTAATATCATTTATAAGACAGGGGAAAAGGGCTGGCGATTTTCTTGTGTTTGTATGCAATTTTACTCCTGTGCCGAGATATAATTACAGGATAGGCGTGTCTGATGCGGGTTTATATAAAGAGATTTTAAACAGCGATTCTGCTGAATACGGAGGAAGTAATACAGGAAATGCAGGCGGTGTTTCATCGGAAGATATTTCGTGGAATGGAAGGCCTCATTCCATAAGCATCACCTTGCCGCCGCTGGCAGTTGTGATTTTTAAACAGAAAAAGACTAAAAGAGCAGTTCAGGGGAAAATACGGATAACATGTAATGGGAAATAAGGAACCCATAGGAATTATCCTGCTTAATCTCGGAGGCCCGGATTCTGTTCAGGCTGTAAAGCCGTTTCTTTACAATTTATTTTCAGACAGAAAGATAATTCAACTCGGCCCTCCATTTCTGCAAAAACCGCTTGCACGGCTAATCTCAATGCTCAGGTCTAAAAAGACAGAGGGTTATTACCGCCTCATAGGAGGCAAGTCTCCGATACTTGATATTACCAATGCACAGGCAAAGGCGCTGGAAGAAGCGCTTAATCAGGTGTCAGGTGTCAGGTGTCAGGTGTCAGAAGAAACGGAGAAAAAGAACACCGATTCACCCATTCACCCATTCACCGATTCACCTGTTTTTAAAGTCTTTGTCGGAATGCGTTACTGGCATCCTTTAATTGAAGACGTGATACCTCAGATTTATAATGACGGGATTAGAAAACTTATTGGACTCAGCCTTTATCCCCAGTATTCTCTGGCAACATCAGGCTCAACTTTATCCAAATTCCGGGAGGCTGCATCAAAACATTCCATGGAAGTTTTCTGCACGCCTTCATGGTATGACCATCCGCTTTATATTGAGGCATTGGTGGATGTAATTAAAAAAGGGATGGAGTCGTTCATCTCCGATTCACCGATTCACCGATTCACCGATTCACCGGTTTACGTCCTCTTCAGCGCCCACAGCCTTCCTGAAAAGTTTATTGATGAGGGCGACCCTTATGTGCGCCATATTGAGAGAACGATTGAAGAGATTATAAAGCGAATACCGGTAAAATGGCATCTGAGTTACCAATCAAAAAGCGGGCCGGTAAAATGGCTTGGGCCTTCAACAAACGAAAAACTTAGGGAGCTTGCAGGCAGAAATATTAAAAATATTCTCATGGTCCCGATAAGTTTTGTATCCGACCATATTGAGACGCTTTATGAGATTGATATATTATATAGGCAGATGGCAAAAGACCTTGGCATTAATCTGAAAAGAACAGTATCGTTAAATACACACCCGCTTTTTATTGAAGCGCTGAAGGACCTAATAATAAAGAATGTGAAGGAGCTTGGTTGGACAGAATAGTCATTGTAGGCGGCGGCATTTCAGGGCTTTCGCTTGCATTTGCGCTTCTTGAAGCTGAACCATCCGCAGACATAGTAATATTTGAATCCGAAAAAAGAGCCGGCGGAAAGATATGGACAGAAAAAGTGAACGGTTTTCTCTGCGAAGGCGGAGTTAACGGCTTTCTTGACAACAGGCCTAAGACTTTAGAGCTTGCATCAAAACTTTCGCTTAATCCTCTGCGGAGCAGTGAGGCAGCCAGAAAGAGGTATATTTTTTCTGATGGAAAACTGCGCCTTCTGCCTGAATCTCCTCTATCGTTTCTTACCTCCGATCTCTTGAGCCTTTATGGACGCTTAAGGGTTGTGTACGAGTTTTTTGCGCCAAAGGGCAGGTTAGATGATGAAACCCTGGCTGATTTTGCAAGGAGAAGGCTTGGCAAAGAGGCATACGAAAAACTCATTGACCCGATGGCGTCAGGCATTTATGCCGGGAATCCTGAAGCGCTGAGCCTTAAAAGCTGTTTCCCAAAGATATTCAAACTTGAAGAAAAATACGGGAGCCTGATAAAAGGCATGATAAAACTGCAGAGAGAGGCTAAAAAATCCAAATCCCCCCATCCCCCCTTTACTAAAGGGGGGCAAGGGGGGATTAAGGTTGGCGCAGGCCCGGGCGGCGCGCTTACGTCTTTTTACGAAGGCATGGGAATGATGGTAGCTTCCTTGAAAAGTTCTCTAAAAGAAAGGCTCAGAGCCGGAAGCAAAGTGGTTTCCGTTGAAAGAAAGAATAAGGGCTATGCTGTCCATCTCTCTAACGGCATGGTTGTAGAAGCTGAGATTGTCGTTATTGCATCTCCTGCATATTCAGCGGCAGAGATTTTAAAAAATCTTGACAGGTCTCTCTCATCGGTTCTTTCTGAGATTCAATATCCTTCTGTCTCGGTCGTGTGTTTCGGATACAGGAAAGAGCGCATCGTTAATAAGCTGGATGGATTTGGTTTTCTAATCCCGCATAAAGAGCGCAGAAAAATTCTCGGCGTCTTATGGGATTCAAGCATTTTCCCGGGCAGGGCTCCTGATGGTTATGTGCTTTTAAGGAGCATGGTGGGAGGCGCAAGGGCGTCCGGGCTTGCTATGCAGGATGACGGCAGGCTGATGGACCTTATGGCGGAAGAATTAAGTCATATCATGGAAATAAAAACGCAGCCTGATTTTGTAAAAATTTACAAACACGAAAAGGCAATTCCGCAGTATAATATAGGTCATGACAGAAAACTGAAAACAATTGACGATATGTTAATAAAATACGAAAACCTGTATTTGACCGGGAATGCATACAGAGGCATAGGCGTTAATGACTGCATTGAAAATTCATATAAACTGGCAGGGACAATAATCAGAAAGGAGGAAATATAAATTGAAAGAACAGGAGATAGCAGAGATTCTTTTAAAGGAGAACGAGGAGTACAAAAAACTTGAAGAGGAACATAAAAGTCTTAAAGGGACGCTTGCAGAAATAGACAGGAAAGTTTATCTCACACCGGAAGAAGAGGTGGAGAGAAAAAGGGTTCAGAAATTGAAACTCACAAAGAAGGATAGAATGGCAGAACTTATAAGAGAATACAAGAAAAGCCATTCGGTGAATTAGAATATTAGCAATAAATTCTATATCTGTTGTCATTGCGAGGCAAAGCCGAAGCAATCTCAAACGGATTACATATCTAAATAATTAGATTGCCGCGCACTTCCAGTGCTCGCAATGACAGGAATAAGAAAGGAGTATTTTTTATGCGAAGCAGGATTATCAAGCAAGGATTAGAACGCGTTCCGCACAGGGCGCTTCTTTATGCGACAGGCATTCCAAAGAGTGAAATGAAAAAGCCGTTTATCGGCGTTGCAACAAGTTTCACCGATATTATTCCGGGACACATCGGCATGCGAGATATGGAGAGATTCATAGAAAAAGGAATTCATACAGGAGGAGGCTATCCGTTCTTTTTTGGAATTCCCGGCATCTGTGACGGCATTGCAATGGGACACAGCGGCATGCATTATTCTCTTCCATCAAGGGAACTGATTGCCGACATGGTGGAGAGTATTACTCAGGCGCATCAGCTTGACGGGCTTGTGCTCCTCACTAACTGCGACAAGATTACGCCCGGAATGCTCATGGCTGCCGCAAGGATTAATGTCCCCTCAATAGTCGTTACTGCAGGACCTATGATTTCAGGACATTTAAGAGGCAAGAGGTTATCTTTGGTTAATGACACCTTTGAAGCAATCGGGAAATACAAAAAAGGTTTGATAAAAGATGATGAACTTGAGGCTCTTGAAATGTGCGCTTGCCCCGGCGCAGGCTCATGTCAGGGTATGTACACTGCGAATACAATGGCATGCGTTACAGAGGCTCTGGGTATGAGTCTTCCAAGATGCGCTACTGCGCTTGCCGTATCTGCTGACAAGCGAAGGATTGCCTTTGCAAGCGGAGAGCGCATTGTTGAACTGGTAAAGAAGAATATCACGCCGAGAAAGATAATGACGCGGAAGGCGTTTGAAAATGCGATAATGATTGACCTGGCATTAGGCGGCTCAACAAATACAGTCCTTCATATCCCTGCAATAGCTAATGATGCAGGCGTTGCCCTGCCTTTAGAAACATTTGATAAATTAGGCAGGAAGACGCCTCATCTCGCAAACATGCTTCCTGGCGGCGAGCATTATCTTGAAGACCTTGAATGGGCAGGAGGAATCCCTGCTATGATGAAAAGGTTAAGAAGAAATTTGAATAATAATGTAACTGTCAGCGGCAAAAAGATTTTTGAGATTGCAGATTCTGCAGAGGTGACAGATGAAAATGTCATAAGGCCTCTAAATAAGGCATATCACAAAGAAGGCGGCATTGCAATTCTGAGAGGCAATCTTGCGCCTGACGGCGCAGTTGTAAAACAGTCTGCTGTGAGCAAGAACATGATGAAGTTTGAAGGCGGCGCAAAGGTGTTCAATTCAGAGGAAGAAGGCATGAAGGCAATTCTGAACGGGAAGATAAAGGCTGGCGATGTTGTTGTCATAAGGTATGAGGGTCCCAAAGGAGGGCCGGGGATGAGAGAGATGCTCTCTCCTACAGCAACAATTGCGGGCATGGGATTGAGCGAATCAGTGGCCCTGATAACAGACGGAAGGTTTTCAGGCGGGACCAGGGGCCCATGCATAGGGCACATATCGCCTGAGGCAATGGAAGGCGGAATCATAGCTATTATCAAAAACGGCGACAGGATAAGGATTGATATTCCAAACAGAAAGATAGATGTGGTCTTACCCGAGAAAGAAATAAAGAATAGGCTTAGCAAATGGAAACCGCCAAAGCCTAAGATAACAAAGGGCTATCTTTCAAGATACGCCAGGATGGTCACTTCAGCTGGAACAGGGGCAGTGATGAAATGAATGTTTTGAGTGCAGGCGATGTTTGCGGCTGGCGCAGACTTGCGACTGCAAGGCTCGTGACAAGTTGCAGATGTTCAATAGAACGCCTGTGTGCTTGTTAGCCGGCTGTTTGCAAAAATTTATTTTCTTCTTATTCTGATTTTCCAGGGTTCAAGAATAATAAGATTACCCATAAAGTCAATTTCAGCAAGGGTTTCAAATGCCTTGATTATCTGATTGTTTAATTCTGAAGTGGATACTTCATTAGGAAAATGAGCAATAACAATTCCAGAGTGACTACCAACAGGAAAATGCAAGAGATTTCCAAAACCCAAATCACCAGTTAAAATAACTGCTTTTTCTTTTTGGGCAAATTTAAATATCTCATTATCGTTTTTTCCCCTTAACCCCAAATCCCTCACATCTAAAGCTTCATAACCTTTAGTCCTTAAAATCTTTGCTGTTGACCTAGGCATATCCTCGTCAATTAAAAATTTGATCATTTTAAGCTATTGCTCTGACTTCTTCATCTGATAGGTGCTTTGCAGCATAATCTAACACAGCCAATATATCATCTCTAGTGAGGTCATATTCGGTCATAACTTGTTCGTAAGTCATTCCACCAGCAAGTTTGCCGAGAATCAAATCTACTGGAACACGTGTTCCTTTAATCACAGGTTTGCCAAACCGAACTTTTTCGTCTATTATAATTCTTGGAGCAATTTCCATAACACCACCTCCTGCTAAATTATACCAAATCGAAGTCTATAAAAGCTGTTTAATCTCAACCGCCAGCCGGATTTAAATAGATGATATATTTATCAGTATATGTTGTCAATGGATTTTTTTAAGAATTTATGGACATTTTCATAATCTTTTGTGGTAAAATTATTTAAATTTTAAAAGGAGCTGTGTGCGCTATGAAGATTTCAGGCTCAGAGATATTAATTGAATGTCTAAAAAAGGAAGGGGTTAAGCACATCTTCGGGTATCCCGGAGGCGTTGTACTGAACATCTTTGACGCCCTTTATGACAATAAGGATTTACGTCTGATACTCACAAGGCACGAACAGGGCGCTGTTCATGCGGCAGATGGTTATGCAAGGGCATCGGGAAAGGTGGGCGTTGCTCTTGTAACGTCAGGCCCCGGCGCAACAAATACAGTAACAGGCATTGCCACCGCCTCAATGGATTCCATACCGCTTGTTGTGTTTTCAGGACAGGTGCCGACAATGCTTATCGGCAATGATGCATTTCAGGAGGCTGATATAGTCGGCATAACAAGGCCCTGCACAAAATATAATTATCTTGTCAAGGATGTGAAGGACCTTGCGAGGATAGTGAGAGAGGCCTTTTATATAGCGTCTTCAGGCAGGCCGGGCCCTGTGCTTATAGACCTTCCGAAAGATGTAACTGTAGGAAAAGCTGATTTCCTCTGGCCTGAGCTTGACATAAGGAGCTACAAGCCCACTTACGAAGGCAATAAGTGGATGATTACTCAGGGCGCGCAGCTCATAGCAAAATCAAAGAAACCTGTGATAATTGCCGGAGGAGGGGTGATACTCTCAGGCGCTTCTAAGGAACTCAGAGAGTTCGCAGAGCATACTGATATCCCGGTGACCATGACATTAATGGGTCTTGGCGGATTCCCGGGTTCTCATAAACTTTCACTCGGCATGCTTGGAATGCACGGGACTTATTATGCCAACAAGGCAGTTCAGGATGCAGACCTTCTTATTGCAGTGGGAATGCGCTTTGATGACAGGGTGACAGGCAAGGTTGACTCCTTTGCGCCCAATGCAAAGATAATTCACATAGACATTGACCCGACGTCAATAAAAAAGAATGTGAGAGTTGATGTCCCTGTTGTAGGCGACGTAAAAAGAGTTCTTGCAGTTATGAATAAGGTATTAAAGGAAGAGGTAAAGGAACAGTGGGGCGAGGTAAGAAAGGCATGGCTCAAGCAGATAGGCGCATGGCGCGCAGAAAGGCCTCAGACTTATACTCACAGCGATGAGGTCATAAAACCGCAGTTTGTTGTTGAGAAGATATATGAGCTTACAAAGGGAGATGCGATTATAACAACAGAGGTCGGGCAGAACCAGATGTGGACCGCGCAGTTTTATAAATTTGATAAACCGAGAACACTTCTGACCTCAGGCGGGCTCGGCACCATGGGGTATGGTTTTCCAGCGGCTATCGGAGCGCAGTTTGCGCATCCTGAAAAACTTGTTATTGATATTGCGGGCGATGGAAGCATACAGATGAATATACAGGAGCTCGCCACTGCGGTTATAAATAAACTTCCTGTGAAGGTAGCCATACTCAGCAACAGATATCTCGGAATGGTAAGGCAGTGGCAGGAACTCTTTTTTAATGAAAGATATTCCCATACCAAGCTTGATGAGAACGCGCCTGATTTTGTAAAGATTGCAGAGGCCTACGGAGCTGTGGGATTAAGGGCTACAAAGCCGAGCGAGGTTGAGCCCGTGCTCAAAGAGGCCTTCAGGATAAAGAAGACCGTGTTTATGGATTTTGTTGTTGACTGGAAGGAAAAGGTTTATCCAATGGTTCCTGCAGGAGCAGCAATTGACCATATGCTTTTTGAACAGGCAGAAAAGAAAGCCGAGAAGAAATTAAAGGCAGTGAAGTAGCGTTATAGCGAAGAGCGTAATGCGTTATAGCGGAAAATCTGATAACGTGCAACGCTAAAAACGCTACAATGCAATAAACGCAAACGGGGGATGCTGATGAGACATACAATTTCAGTCTTGGTTGAAAATAAATTCGGTGTGCTTTCCAGGGTATCAGGGCTTTTCAGCGGAAGAGGCTACAATATTGAAAGCCTTTCGGTTGGAGAGACTATAGACCCTCAGGTTTCTGTTATGACAATCGTAACAACAGGGGATGACTCGGTTATTGAGCAGATTACGAAACAGCTCAATAAGCTTATTGACGTCATAAAAGTCACTGACATGACAGAGCTGGACCATGTTGAGCGCGAAATGGTGCTCTTAAAAGTATCTCCGAGGCAGCAGGACAAGGCAGAAGTGTTAAATCTGACCGAGATATTCAGGGGAAGGATTGTGGATTCAAGCCAGAAGACATATACGATAGAAATCACAGGCGATGAAAAGAAGATAGAGGCGTTTGTGGAGCTTATGCGTCCTATGGGCATAAAGGAATTTGTAAGGACAGGCAAGGTTGCTATAACGAGAGAAGGCATAAAAAAATAAAATTAAAGGAGGTGAATTAGCATGAGAATACCTTTAATGAAGCATTTGTCCTGGTATTTGATAATTGCAATGTTCATTATCGGGATTGCGCCAAAGGCTGATGCAGGCCTTGCGCCGTCGGAAATCATTGCCATGTCACAGGTTGACAGGGCGGCTGACCTTGGAAAAATCCAGAAGGTTCTTGAAATGAAAATGGTCAGAGAGAGGCTGGAGAAGTTAGGATTTGCTCAGGATGAGATACAGAGCAAGTTAAGCAGCCTCAGCGACCAGCAGATGCACAATCTGGCGCTCCAGTTGGATGATGTCAAGGTTGGAGGCGATCTCGGTATAGTGATAGCTCTTCTTGTGATAGCCATACTCGTCGTGCTGTTAATTCAGCTTACAGGGCACAGAGTAGTAGTAACGAAATAAACATGAGTCCAAATTTTCAGACTGTAAATAAACAGGCATGGATACTCTCCATGCCTGTTTATTTATTCCTTCTTCTTGCATTTTTTTTGCATTCATGCGCCACCGTCAACAATGGCAGTATGCCAGAATCAGGGCATAAGAGGGTTATCAGTAATGTTCCTTTCTATGCGCAGGAGGCTTACCAGTGCGGACCCGCATCTCTGGCAGGCGTTATGAATTACTGGAAGATAGATGTTAAGCCTGATGATATTGCAAAGGAGATATACAGCAAATCTGCGAAAGGCACCCTGAATATTGATATGATAATCTATCCTCAAAAAAAGGGATTAACTGCAGAACAATATTCAGGAGGGATGAAGGATCTAAAGAAAAACATAGATTCAGGGTATCCGCTTATTGTGCTTGTTGATTATGGCTTTTGGGCATTTCAGGCAAATCATTTCATGGTTGTTGTCGGGTATAATGAGGGTGGAGTGATTGTAAATTCAGGAAAAGATAAGGGTAAGTTCATACCCGAAGAGGATTTTATAAAGACATGGGAGAGGACAAAATTCTGGACGCTGCTAATCAAAAGAAAGTGAAAAGTTTAGAGTTAAGAGTTAAGAGTTTTAAGATAGTTTTTTTCCTAATTGCATTTTCACTTTTAACTTCTTGTTCCCTTCCGCGAATAATCATCCTCGACGACCCGTTGAGCCCGGAGGAGCACATAAACCTCGGAGTCGTATACGAGAAAAAAGGAGAGATTGACAATGCATTAAAGGAATACAAGCTTGCATCAAAAAAACTTCCACTGGCATATCTTTATATGGGGAATATCTATTTTCAGAAAAATGATTTTGACGAGGCTGAGTCAGCTTATAGAAAAGCGATAAAGAAAGACTCCCAAAATGCCGAGGCTCATAACAACCTTGCATGGCTTTATTACACGAAGAAAGAAAACCTTGACGAGGCTGAATCCCTTGCCCTTAAAGCGATAGAGCTTAATCCTGCAAAGAAGGAAATTTATCAGGACACGCTTGTAAAGATTAGGGGAGTAAAGGGGAAGTGAAGAAGTTGATGTGAACTGTACGCGACTATAGCCGTCTGCAAGAGTGACTTGTTATGCCTTAATTTCATTTATTGGCAATATTTGTCTGCCATGTCGAATCGTGAGAATGGATATTTGTTTGGTTTCGATACGATAAATGATGCGGTAATTGCCGTAAATTAGTTCTCTAAATTGGCTATCATTAATTTCGGGTAGAATCCGGCCGATTTCGGGAGACGATTTTAGTTGCTCAACTTTAGAAAATACTGTATCAATCCATTTTTCTGCCGCTGATGGTTTATCTTGGGCAATATAATCGGCTATTTCCGATGCTCTATCAACAGCAAGAGGAGACCAGATTATTCTCATTTTGGAATTCGCTTTAATAGTTTCTCTTTTGCATCTTTATGGCTGATTCCTGCTCCTTTTTCCAGTTGATTGAGAGAGGTTTGAATATCTGATAGAAGCTCGATTTTCTCTTGCATGGCTTCAAATTCATTTGCACCTAAAAGGACCGCGATGCCTTTACCGTGCTGTGTAATTATCACCGGCCTTTTAGTATCATGAACTTGCTTTATGAAATTTGCCATGCTATTCCTGACTTCCGACAGGGACCTGATATCTTCGTCAATTTTAAGTTTTTGCATATTGCACCTCATTAAGTATGTATTTCGTACATTATATCGCACGTGTTATGGTACATGCAAGTGTTATTTTCAGGCGGGCATAACGACCTAAATGAGGCACTTTTAGAGCAAATTTAACAGTTGAGTCAAGAAAAATCTATTTCCGAAAAATAGAGATAGAACTATAAACGCTTTGAATTACCCGTCATTGCGAGAGCCCGAAGGGTTCGTGGCAATCTCATTGCAAAAGGCGAGATTGCTTCGTTTCACTCGCAATGACAACTTTCTATCTCTATTTTTCGGTATTTGCCAATTGCGACAATTCTTTATTTCATGATAAGATTAGCTGAGATTAAAAGGTATTGTGGAGGTGTAGTATGGCAGAGGCTACTGTAAAAGAGAAAGTCTTGAAGGCTATTGAAGAACTTCCTCAAGACATTACTTTTGAGGATACTCTTGAAAAACTGTATTTTCTCTATAAGGTTGAAAAAGGAATTCAACAGGCCGATTCGGGACAAAAGATTTCTCACATCGAAGCAAAAGACCGCATGAAAAAATGGCTGTTGTAAACTACCTGACTATTCCAAAACACATTTTTGACGAGATGCTTTTGCATTGCAAAGAGGCATATCCGAATGAGACATGCGGGATTTTGGCGGGAAAGGGCGATGAGGTTTCAAAGATATACACGATGACAAATACGGAGAATTCTCCTGTGAGTTATTTCATGGACTCAAAAGAACAGTTTAAAGCCATAAAAAACATGCGAGAGAACAATCACACAATGCTTGCGATATTTCATTCCCATCCTTCATCGCCTGCATATCCATCGGCAAAGGATGTAAGCCTTGCATTCTACGAAGACTGCATATATGTCATTGTCAGCCTTTCCGCCTCAGGCGGAAAAGAACAGCCTGAAGTAAATGGTTTTTTGATAAGGGAAGGGAATGTAAGAAGTGTGTCTCTATTTATCCATGATTAGATGCTAATTTTACAAAAAATGTTACTGTTGCAGATAGCCGTTAGATTTTTTATATCTAAGCCTATTTAGTAATCTGTCTTGACTTCTTTCAATTCAGCGACAACCCGTCCTATAGGCGCCTCTGTCTCAACCCTTACCGGCAGTTTAATCCCGTCATCTGTAAGCCAGATGGATATATCACCCTTATTTTGAAACAATCCTTCTGATTTAAGGATAGGTTTTACTACTACCGAATCTATCTCAGTATCATCAGATAGTCTTATTTTTTCTCTCCTTAAGACCTGTACTTCAGCCTGATAAAATTTATTGCTGTCAAAGATATTTATATGAACGCTCTCTCCTATATTAAGTCTCTGAGTCCTCAGGTAGTAGAAACCTGACATTATATCCCACAGCATATCTGCATTGATATTATGCTCATCTTTTGTCCCCTTTATGTGGTTTATATGAATGATTTTTCTGCTGCTGGTATTAAAAAATGTTTCTTTATCGCTCTTCTTTCTTCCCTCAATCTGTTTTATCTTAAAAAAAGAAGGGATACCGTTTGCCAACTGGCTTTCTGCGTAATCTTCAACCTTGTAAAATGTAGAGAGAAAGGGCGCCGAATGGACCTGCAAGATTATTTTTATGCTGCCGTTGTTATTGACCGCCTCAAGCTCTGCCTTCCCAACATAAATGCCGAACCAGTAAATGTTAAAAAAAAGTTTTTCTTTTGTGATTTTTAATTTGTCGGTGGTATTGTTATCTATTTTTGCATGTAAGGTAGAAACGCTGCTCAATTCTGACTTGTCTTTCTCTATATTATCAAGAGGTTCAGTTTTATTTTTACTTGCTGTAATAGTTTCCATGTCTGATGCGGACTTGGGGGCTTCTAAGTCCTCCCCCTCGCTTGACGGAATACTATCGGGTATATTTTGAATCTTTTCTGAAGGGTTTTCCTGAAGGTAGCTGTCTGTAGGTTTAATTTGGAGGCCATGTTTGTGCGGCGTCTCTTCTATTATGCTCGTGATTATTATGCTCTTTGAAAGAGAGCCTATAAATTCAAAGCCTTTTATGCCTGAAATTCCGGTAATGAGTACAGCATGCAGCATTAAAGACAGAATAATTGCAATGAGCAGAGGAATATATTTCTTTCTGGAAATATGCATGGAAATATTATATCCCAGAAGATTTATTAAAGTTTAAATTATCTGGCTGCATTTGACTGCCCTTTAAATTTTATCTTATTTTAGAGTAAAATACTATTCATTTTTAATTTTAGTTCGGGAGGTGTTTATGGGATATGTGCTTGGCCTTAAGTGCAGAGAATGCGGCAGGGAATATCCTGTTGAGCCTATATATGTCTGTGAATTCTGTTTTGGCCCGCTGGAAGTTGTCTATGACTATAAAAAGATAAAGAAAGCGCTGACGAAAAATAAAATAAAGAGCAGAGAGAAAAATCTCTGGCGGTATAAGGAGCTTCTTCCCATAGACGGAGAGCCGCAGGTGGGGTTAGACTCCGGGTTTACGCCTCTGATAAAAGCCGATAATCTTGCAAAGGAACTCGGCGTCAGTCAATTATATGTAAAGGATGATACTGTTGACCATCCAACCCTGTCGTTTAAGGACAGAGTCGTGGCAGTGGCCCTTACAAAGGCAAAAGAGTTTGGGTTTGATACGGTTGCCTGCGCATCTACGGGGAATCTCGCGCATTCTGTATCCGCTCACGGAGCCAAGGCAGGATTCAAGAGGTTTGTCTTTATCCCCGCAACTCTTGAGGCAAGCAAGATTGTTGCATCACTTGTGTATGAGCCGAATCTGGTGGCAGTTGACGGGAACTACGATGAGGTTAACAGGCTCTGCAGCGAGATTGCCAATAAATACAAATGGGCGTTTGTAAATATAAATATCAGGCCGTTCTATGCAGAAGGCTCAAAGACGCAGGGCTTTGAGATTATAGAGCAGTTAGACTGGAGGGCGCCGGATAATGTGGTTGTGCCGTGCGCCAGCGGTTCATTATTGACAAAGGTGTGGAAGTCATTCAAAGAATTTAAAAAGATTGGAATATTGAAAAAACTTGATACAAAATTTTTTGCCGCACAGGCAACAGGTTGTTCTCCAATAGTCACTGCCATAAAGCAGGATACAGATGTAATAAGGCCTGTGAAACCCGACACAATTGCAAAGTCTCTTGCAATAGGCAACCCGGCAGACGGATTTTATGCGCGTCAGGCTGTGAAAGAGACAGGAGGATACGGTGAAGACGTCTCTGATAAGGAGATAATAGACGGGATAAAGCTTCTTGCAAAAACAGAGGGCATCTTTGCAGAGACCGCTGGAGGCGTTACAGTGGCATGCACAAAGAAACTGATTGAGACAGGAAAGATAGGCAGGGATGAAATGACTGTTATATGTATTACAGGCAACGGGCTTAAGACGCAGGAGGCGCTGGCAGGACACACAACAGATGTGCATTACATAAAGCCCAAGCTTGCGGCATTTGAGGAGATACTAAAAAAGATAGGTAAATAGGTAAATAGGTAAATAGGTGAATAGGTAAACCCATAGAGATGAATCTTTAACGGGGAGAATGGTGAATAGGTTTTTGCGATTAACCGATTCGCCCATTAACCAATTCACCGTAAAAAAACGGAGGTGAAGATATGGCTGTAAAGGTTAGAATTCCGACGCCGCTGCAAAGATTAACGCAGGGGAAGGAAGATGTGGAAGGAGCGCCCGGCACAATAATAAATCTTGTCACAGAACTGGATAAGAGCTTTCCCGGCATAGGCGAAAGGATATCTGAAGGCGGCAAGATACGGAGATTTGTCAATATCTATATTAACGAGGAAGATATCAGATTTCTACAGGCAGAGGCGACAGTGGTTAAAGACGGCGATGAGGTTTCCATAGTGCCTGCAATAGCAGGCGGCAGATGAGAATTTTGGATTGTGGATTTCGGAATGCGGATTTTATCAGAAAGATTGTAAATCTGAAATTCGAAATCGTAAATCATCAATCGAAAAAGGAGGTTATATGAAAAAGCGGGTCAAGCTGACATTTCCGCAGCGTCTTATAAAAGAACCTGTTATATTTACGATGGCTAAGGAATATGACGTAATGCCTAATATCCGAAGGGCAAGGATTACAGAGACAGTCGGCGAGATGGTTCTTGAACTTGAAGGGACAGAAGAAAATCTTGAGAAAGGCATAAAGTATCTCAGGGAGCAGGGTATAGATGTTGAACTGATTGAGGGAGACATAATTGAGTAATGCGTTATGGCGTTTATCGCGTTATTGCGTTATTGTGTTTATTTTTTCTTATCTTATCGCTACAACGCTTAACGCTGCACGCTATAACGCACAACGCAAACTGGAGATTTATGGAAATAGGAGAATGTAAAAGTCCAAAGACCCTTTGGAGAGGGGTAATAGAAGAATACAGGGAATTTCTTCCGGTAAGCAGTGAAACGCCTGTTGTTACGCTTAATGAAGGAGACACGCCTCTCATAAAGGCTGTAAATGTAAATAAGAGGGGCATTGACCTTGACATTTATTTTAAATTTGAGGGCGCTAACCCCACAGGTTCTTTCAAAGACAGGGGGATGACTCTTGCCTTATCAAAGGCTGTTGAGTCCGGTTCAAAAACGGTAATGTGCGCATCAACAGGGAATACATCGGCTTCCGCCGCCGCCTACGCAGCGCGGGCAGGGATAAAATCAGTAGTGCTTATCCCGCAGGGGAAGATTGCCCTTGGCAAACTCTCTCAGGCGCTCGTTCACGGCGCACATATAATTCAGGTAGAAGGCAACTTTGACGAGGCATTAAACATAGTTAAAGAGCTTGTGCAAAGATACCCCATAACCCTTGTGAATTCAATAAACCCATTCAGGATAGAAGGGCAGAAGACGGCTGCCTTTGAGGTATGCGACCAGCTTGGTTTTTCTCCAAAATACCATGCGCTGCCTGTCGGCAACGCAGGGAATATTACTGCATACTGGAAAGGATATAGGGAATATCACACTACAGGAAAGATTTCATCCTTGCCTGTTATGCTTGGCTTTCAGGCGGCAGGCGCTGCGCCGATTGTTAAGGGACATCCCATTGAAAGACCTGAGACAATAGCAACTGCAATAAGAATCGGCAATCCTGCAAGCTGGAAAGGCGCAGCAGAGGCAAGGTCTGAATCAGGCGGAAGGATTGAGGCTGTGACAGACGAAGAAATATTAAAGGCTTATAGCCTTATAGCATCAACAGAAGGCATATTCTGTGAGCCTGCATCCGCTGCGTCGCTTGCAGGTGTGCTGAAGCTGCATAAAGAAGGCTATTTTAAACCCGGAGATTCTGTTGTTTGCACCCTTACAGGGCATGGGCTTAAGGACCCGGACACGGTATTCAGAATATCAAAAGACCCTTTAAAGGTTAAGGCTGATATTGCCGAAGTAGAGAAAATAATAGAAAAGATAATCTAATCAGGATGCAAGATGCAGGATACAAGATACAGGAGCTTTTTTTAAAATCGTGCATCATGAATCGTGTATCATGCATCAGTGAGGTAAGAGTAAGCTAATGAAATATATTGTTATCATAGGCGACGGCATGGCAGACAGGCCGTTAGATGAGCTTGGAGGGAAAACCCCCCTGCAAGCGGCATTTACCCCGAATATGGACAAGCTTGCCTGCGAAGGAATAATCGGCAGGGTCAGAACAATCCCGGAGGGCTTTCATCCCGGTTCAGATGTTGCGAATCTGAGCGTGCTCGGATATGACCCAAGGAAATTTTATACGGGCAGGGCGTCTCTTGAGGCAGCGAGCATCGGAGTAGAGCTCAAAGACACTGATGTTGCTTACAGGTGCAATCTCGTAACTCTGAAGTTTAATAAAGATAAGACACAGGCAATAATGGAGGATTACAGCGGAGGACATATTTCAACTGAAGAAGCCGGAATACTCATCAATGACATAAACAGGGAACTCGGCGCCGCACAGATAAAATTTTACAGAGGCGTAAGTTACAGGCATCTAATGGTATGGTCAGGCGGCAAGGCAGATGTTGAATGCACTCCGCCGCATGACATAATAGGAAGGGATATTGCAGACTATCTGCCTGTTGGTTCAGGAGAGGAAACACTCAAAGAATTAATGATGGATTCTGTAGATGTCCTTGAAAGCCACTGCATAAACAAGGAACGTATAAGTAAGGGTAAAAACCCTGCAAACAGCATCTGGCTCTGGGGACAGGGGAAAAAACCGGGGCTGTCAAAATTCAGAGAGAAATATTCCGTTGAAGGCGCAATGGTTTCTGCTGTGGACCTTACAAAGGGGCTTGGCATTTACGCCGGGTTTAAGATACTTCAGGTGCCCGGTGTTACCGGCTGGCTTGACACTAATTATGTTGGCAAGGCAGAGGCAGCGTTGACGGCGCTTAAAGAGGTTGATTTTGTGTACATACACGTTGAGGCTCCTGATGAAGCAGGGCATTCAGGGAACTATAAAAACAAGATAAAGGCAATAGAGGATTTTGATGCGCTTGTTGTCGGCACGGTTATGCGGGGTATAAAATCATTTGATGAATTCAGGATTCTGCTTATGCCAGACCATCCTACGCCGATAGAGCTGAGGACCCATACGGCTGAACCGGTGCCGTTTGTTATCTATGACAATAAACAAAAGCAAAAGAATGAAGGCGCAGCTTTTGATGAATCAATCCTGAAAAGGAAAGATATAATGGTTTTTGAAGAGGGATATAAGCTGATGGATTATTTTATTAAAGGGGTTAGATAATGCTTATTGTCCAGAAATACGGCGGGACGTCTGTCGCTAATGTTGAAAGGATTAAGGCTGTTGCCAAGCGTGTTGTGAAGACCGCCAAAGAAGGGCATAAGGTTGCGGTTGTTGTCTCTGCAATGGCTGGAGAAACAGATAAGCTGATAAAGCTTGCACATCAGGTTTCATCCGCTCCGAGAGAAAGAGAGATGGATATTATGCTTTCATCAGGGGAACGAGTTACCTGCGCCCTTACAGCCATAGCAATAGAAGAGCTGGGCCATAAAGCAATGGCATTTACGGGAAGGCAGATGGGGATAATAACAGATGATGTGCATACAAAGGCAAAGATAGAAAAAATAGCGGGAGAAAGGGCAAAGAAGGCATTGGATGAAGGATATATAATTGTTGTGGCAGGCTTTCAGGGTATAACAGAAAGCGGTTCTGATGTTACGACGCTCGGAAGAGGCGGCTCCGACCTTTCCGCAGTTGCGATAGCCTCGGCCCTGAATGCGGACTTGTGTGAGATATACACGGATGTGGACGGTGTTTATACGACAGACCCCAATATTGTTCCGGAGGCGAGAAAGCTGGACAAAATATCCTATGAAGAGATGCTTGAATTTGCGAGTCTCGGCGCAAAGGTGCTTCAGGCAAGGTCTGTTGAATTTGCAATGAAATACGAAGTGCCTGTGGTTGTGAGGTCCAGTTTTAATGATAATCAGGGGACGCTTGTTACTAAGGAGGATGAGGATATGGAAAAAGTTGTTGTGTCAGGGGTTGCTTATGACAAGAACCAGACAAAAATTACTGTAATGGGTGTGCCTGACAAGCCGGGCATAGCCGCAAGGCTTTTCAAGGGAATTGCAGACGCCGGCATAGTAGTTGATATAATTGTCCAGAATGTGAGCAGCGATGGAAAAGCGGCAGACATATCATTTACAGTTCCGCGGACGGACGCAAAAACGACATTGGAACTGACGGATATAATAGCAAAGGAACTCGGGGCAAAAGGCGTGGATATGAGGGAAGACATTGCAAAGATATCCGTTGTCGGCGTTGGCATGAGGACCCATTCCGGAGTTGCCTCTCAGATGTTTGAAACGCTTGCAAAGCACGGTGTGAATATAATGATGATAAGCACATCAGAGATAAAGGTGTCCTGTGTTATAGACGCCAAATATACAGAGCTTGCCGTAAGGGTTTTGCATGAGGTGTTTGGACTGGCGCAGGCAAAGGGTTAGATAGTTTATCTGTGATGTATAATTCTGCAAGGATAAAACTATGAAAAGGATTGTTGTAAAAGTCGGCAGCAACATAGTCGCTGATGAGAAAGAGGGGCTTGATATAAGGCGCATTGCCGCTATTGCCTCTGATATCAGGGATGCTCAGGACCTGGGCTGTGAGGTTGTCCTTGTATCTTCAGGCGCTGTTGCCGCCGGCATGAGAAAACTCGGGCTGAAGGAGAAACCGAAAGATATACAGCTCAAACAGGCTGCGGCTGCTGTAGGGCAGTCCAGCCTGATGCGGGCTTATGAAAAGAGCTTCGGGGATTTCGGCAAAAAGGTTGCGCAGGTACTGCTCACGCGCGATGATTTTACCGATAGGAAAAGATACATCAATTCCAAGAACACGCTTGATATACTGCTTTCATACGGCGTTATCCCGATAATCAATGAGAATGACACGGTTGCAACCGATGAAATAAAGTTTGGCGATAATGATAACCTGGCTTCGCTGGTTGCAGGGCTTGTTGACGCTGAAAGGCTGATAATACTCTCTGATGTGGAGGGCCTTTTTTCTGCGGACCCCAAGAAAAGCCATAAGTCAGTCCTCATAAAAATAGTTAGTGAGATTACGGCAGAGATTGAGGCAATGGCAGGCGGCGCGGGGAGCGCTGTCGGCACAGGAGGGATGTATTCAAAAATACTTGCAGCAAAGAGGACTGTAAACAATGGAATCACTGTAAATATACTAAGCGGCAAAAAAAGCGGATTGCTTGTGTCTCTCTTAAAAGGGAACAAGCATGGGACAGAATTTAAGCCGGTTAGAGAGAGACTCTCTGCGCGTAAGAGATGGATAGTCTATGGGAGCCGGGCAAAGGGCAGTCTGCGCATAGATGAAGGAGCGGTTAAGGCTATGCTTCACGGCGGCAAAAGCCTCCTGCCTTCGGGAATTACAGGCGCGGCAGGGACATTTGAGATAGGCGATGCTGTATACTGCGTTGATTCAGATGAAAAAAAGATTGCAAAGGGCATTACGAACTATTCCTCAGCAGAGATAGAAAAGATAAAGGGCAGAAAGACATCTGACGTGGAAAAGGTTCTGGGATACAGATATTCCGATGAGGTGATTCACAGGGATAACCTTGTGATTTTGTAGGTATCGACCGGCGCTGCTTTAACAGGGGTAAGAATGTCTTCAAAGTCTTTTAAGATAACTTTTTCAGTATTTCCCTTGCCTTCAAAAACATCTCAATACATTTTTTATCCTGATAGTCAGTATATGTGAAGAGGTGCGGTATAAAGGTCCTGTCTTTTTCTTTATACAGTAGAGAGACCTCTCCGTAGATGCCTTTGCCGAGGTAAATTCTGTGTGAATAGCCTTTTGTTGTTGCAAGGATAACATTTGCAAGCGTGAGGTATCCGGGGTCAA
>Ga0210044_10000547_pt1 | contig 57022 bp, 56 predicted proteins | sample CryGey13umfilter_2_FD_183959 | JGI IMG/M metagenome (GOLD analysis project Ga0210044, IMG submission 183959) | Groundwater microbial communities from aquifer in Utah, USA - Crystal Geyser 4/9/14 3 um filter (SPAdes) (version 2) | ecosystem: Environmental > Aquatic > Deep subsurface >...
ACCCCGGTTTATGACCGCAGACTAAGTCTGAATGAAATAACGCAACGCATTGAAACTTATTACAAACCTTACCACAGACAGCTTGAGACAATCATCAGGGAGATGCATTATAATTTCGGACAGGTCTGGCACATTAACTGTCACTCCATGCCGCAATATAGCAACAAAATGGGGCTTTCCGGCGCCTCTTTTGCCATATCACCGGATTTTGTCCTTGGCGACCGCGATGGCACAAGCTGCGCCCTTGATTTTACTCATTCCCTGCGCGATTTTCTTAAAGGCCTTGGTTACAGGGTGGCCATCAATAATCCCTATCGCGGGCTGGAGCTGGTACGCCGCTATGCCGACCCCGCCAGAGGCTGTCACTCCCTCCAGATCGAAATCAATAAAGGCCTCTACTGGGATGAGAATAAAAACAAAAAATCCAGAAAATACAGTCTCTTGAAAAGCAACATTGAGCAGCTTATCCAGCATTGTGCCGCTTATGCTTCCGGCAATTTAACGGCCATGGCAGCGGATTAGACAAGGCAATAAAAAAATATCAGAAGGCCTGTAAGCCGGGTTCTGTAATCCCTTGCGGGAATGATGACCATTCATCTGGGATGTCCGTTACCGGACACCTCTAGCAACCTACCCGAGCCGCGGCAGGAAAACACCACCATATGCGGCTCCTATTTGGTCTTGCTTCCGGCGGGGTTTACCATGCCGTTCCTGTTGCCAGAAACGCGGTGCGCTCTTACCGCACCCTTTCACCTTTGCCTTCCCGAAAGAAGGTAGTCTGCTCTCTGTTGCACTTTCCGTCAGGTCACCCTGCCCGGGCGTTACCCGGCGCCGTGTTTTCGTGAAGCCCGGACTTTCCTCCCGCCCCCTATCAATAGAAAACGAGCGGCCATCCAGCCTTCTGATGACGGTAATATGATGTATTCAGAAAAGATTTTCAAGTTTTAAACAATTTACAGATCAGTCCTATTCCGCACCAGCCAATGCAGCCGTGCCGCCGCCGCTTCATTCATGCGCCCGGGAAGGGTATTATCCTGATCCCCGAACGCTTCGCGGTAATAATGACGCTGAAAAGCCAGTATGAGTTCCGGCAAAGCGGCTTTTGGATCATATCCAATTTTAATGAAGGCTTCCTTCAGAAACTGTTCATCACGAAGATAATCACCAGCGACTTTACGGTCTTCGGCTTCCGGTTTCGGAAACACACCAATGCCGGCGCCAGCCATCATTTCCCAGTCAAACAGCTCTCCCGGATCGGACTTTCGTGACGGCGCAACATCGGAATGCCCCAGAACACGGGAGGCGGCAATCCCGTTCCGTGCCATAATATCCTTACAAAGCCTTACCAGCGCTTCCATCTGCCGCGCCGGAAAAGCCCTGTAACCGTATTTTCGTCCCGGATTGACCAGTTCAATACCTACTGCGCGCACGTTCATATCGTCATTCCCCGCCCAATAGGATACACCCGCATGCCAGGCACGATGCCTCTCATTCACATACTGGATTATCGTGCCATCTTCATCAATCATGTAATGGGTACTGACCCGTCCGCCGCCGGGATGTTCCCTGCACCCGAGAAAGTAACCCTCGGCCTCCTGCAATGTCCGTGTTTCCGTATAATGAAGGATAATATAAGAAGGCTTTGCCCCGTTTTGACGGTCATTATAATGCTCTGACGGTTTTTGAAGGATATTCATGCTTTCTGCTCCCTGACTTTTAACAGTAAAACCATTCCGGCAATCCAGAATAGCAGGATTGTTGCAATGCCCGCTCTCTGGCTATCAAAGATAAAGGTTGCCGTGCCAAAGGCAAGAGGACCTAAAAAAGCAATAGATTTTCCCGTAAAGGCATAAAGCCCGTAAGTCTGCCCCTCCATCTCCGGCGGGGCAAGCCGTGCGGCTAATGTCCGGCTTGCCGCCTGCGCGGGGCCGATGAAAATTCCCAGCGCCATGGCAAGCCCCATAAAAACTATTTTATCATGGATAAATATAATAATACCGCCAAGCGCAATCAGGCCTGCCAGCGCTGTCAAAATCGTTGATTTTGATCCGAAATGATCATCCAGAAACGCAAATCCTCCCGCCCCCAGACCGGCAGCGACATTCAGACCAATCGCAAAAATCAGGATTTCCTGAAAATCCATACCGAATGTTCCGGCGGCATAAAGTCCCCCCACGGCAAACAAAGTATTCAGCCCGTCCCGATACAGCGCACTGGCAATCAGAAACCGTACCAGATGTCCGTGATGCCGCACATCATGCAAAGATTGCTTGAGCTGCGTTATTCCTCTGCCAAGACTGCTGCGCAGACTTAAACCGCTTTTTGCACTATCATGCGTAAACAGCAAAAGTGGCAGCATAAACAGAAAATACCATAACGATGTCAACAGGGCGCTGGCACGGACATGTTCTGAATGTTCACGCGGCAGTGCCAGCCACGGCGCATGATCTCCCATCCCGACAAGTCCGAATAATGCCAAAGCCAGACAGAACAGTCCTCCGATATATCCCAGCCCCCACGACCATCCGGAAATACGCCCCAGCATGGCATTTGGCGCAATATGCGGCAGTATGGCATTGCTGAAAACAAGACTGAGTTCAAAACCGATATTCGCCAGAACAACAAGGGAGAGGATCAAAACAATATGCGCCGATGAAGCATCCGGCAGCCCCAGCCAAAGCAAAGCCGTTGCCAGAACACAAACCATGCCAAACACCGCAAGCCAGCGCTTACGAGCCCCGTAATGATCCGCCACCGCGCCCAGCAACGGCCCCAGAATGGCAATCACAAAACCGGACGCCGCAATGGCATAGCTCCATAGCGCGCTTCCCTGAATTGCATCACCGACAATGCCCCGCGCAAAATAGACACTAAAGACAAAGGTGATAATCACGGTACTAAACGCCGAATTCCCCCAATCATAAACGCACCACGCAACAATCGAGCGTTTCTGTCCTTTTAGTACCGTTTGCATGTTCTTGCTGGTATTTGTCATCTGCTCTTTATATATTACCTGCAAAAAGGAGCAAAGCCTTATGAAGTTACCACAGATCATCATTGACGATCTTGTCCGCCGTGCCTTGCTGGAAGATCTTGGTCACGGCCATGATAGTACGACACAGGCGCTTATTCCGGAAGGCCAGCGCGGAAAAATGGTTATGAGAGCACGGGAGGATGGCTGTCTTGCGGGAATTGATATTGCCGCCGCCACATTCAGGATTTTCGATCCGGAACTGAAAATCACCAGACATCTTGAAGATGGTTGCGTCCTTTCTAAAAACAGGGAAATTCTGACCATTGAAGGGGCAGCACAATCCATTCTGGGCGCCGAGCGTACCGCCCTGAATTTCATCAGCCATTTATGCGGGATTGCAACACTCACACAAAATTATGTGCAAGAAATCAGAGGGACAAAAGCCACCATCGCCTGCACCCGTAAAACCCTGCCCGGTCTGCGCGCTGTGCAGAAATATGCCGTTCGTGCGGGAGGCGGTAAAAATCACCGTTTTGGCCTTGATGATGGTCTTTTAATCAAGGACAACCATATCGCCCTAGCCGGCGGCGTGGCTCGAGCCATCCAGCGCGCCCGACTTCATACCGGACATATGGTCAAGATCGAGATTGAAATTGACACGCTTGACCAGCTTGAAGAAGCCCTTGCCCATAAAATTGATGCCGTTCTGCTGGATAATATGAAGCCGGATCACTTACGGGAAGCAGTTCAGATGATTGATGGCCGCGCTCTGGCCGAAGCATCCGGTAATGTCACATTGCAAACCGTCCGTGCCATCGCGGAAACTGGTGTCGATATTATATCCATTGGCGCTTTGACCCATAGTGTGACGGCGCTTGATATCGGGCTTGATGATGGCGGCCAGAACCCTTAAAATACATCCCGCATCCTGATATTTTTGATTTTCAGTCATACAATTGTACACAATCCTGTGATCCGGTTGTTCCTCCCTTATAAAACATATATAAATACCTGTAATATAACACTTAATTTATTTTACATATTTATAAAAACATTTACCTTTTACAGGCATAATAATCAGAGACGGTAAATCCAGTATTGACGCGTTAAAAACGGGGGCAATGACCATTTGGGGAAGAGTTTAGAGCTTTTAGGGCTGGCCACTTTTAATATCATTATTGCCATTATTCTATCGGCAACTTTTCTGAAAAAATCAGAAGAGGCGATCAGCACCCTCACCACCCCGCATATTGAAAAATTTGTAAACGATATCACAGAAATTTCCGGCGGCATCCGTAAAGATATGGATTCTTTTGAGGTTACAAGCTATCTCATGGCGCATATTGCCAATGACAGCAGGTTTTCCAGTACCATTGATTATAACATGCCCGATATTTCAGAATCCGGGGAACGTATACTGGAATTGGACAAACTGCATTTCATCAGTAATACTCTACAGGGTATGAAAGCTTTCACGCGGCATGAAGCGGCTGTCAAAATTGACTATATCCAAATCGCCGATAATGGAAAAAGTGCAAGGGTGACAACAACAAGCCATGAAAGGGGCGTCATTCCCATAGAAGATAATTTTGGGGAAACACAATTTTTTCCGGTCACAGGAACGTCCTATTGCGAACAAAAACTTGTCCTGAGCGAAGAAAGCATCATTCAAATGGCGGAAGCCGTCTGTAGTACCAATATTGATTTTATAAATAGCGATTTCTAGGGAGTACACATGAACCAAAAGAAAAAGAAGATTTTCTGGATCGGCGCTCTATTCATACTCTTGCATTCTGCTTGTTTATCTTCTGCTCCGGCGCAGGCAGAAAGCGACCCGCGTCCTGATTTTATCAGCGTTCTGAATGATGAAAATATCCGTAGTTTTTTAAAAGAAACCAGTGATGTCTCGACAGGGCAGCGCGCCTCGATGTCGGATCAGGATGTGATTGATTATTTTGATAATCATATTGCAGAAAAAGGAGAGTTCAAAAGCCGTATGCACTACGAAATCCCCGGCTATCCGGCACAGGATAATGAGATCAGACTGGACAAAACCCATTATATCGACACCGTGGTAAAAGGCCGCCATATGCTGGAGGACTACCGCGCCTCCATTGATATTCAAAATCTTAAAATAAAAGGAAACGGCAAGGGCGCAACCTTCACCAGTATTATTACAGAAAAAGGCAAAATGGCCGTTCCAAAAGATCCTGAAAAACCGGAGGAAATAGAAATGGTTCCTATTGAAGGAAAATCAGTCTGTGAACAAAGGCTGGTCATCTCCTTCAATAATTACATCCAGATGGCCAGCGCCGACTGCACCACCACCATAAACTTTGACCCTTTTGCCGGAAAACCGCTTGTCCCGGAGTGAAGAATGCCAGCTATTTTATACTCGGCAAGAATAGACCGCCGGGGCTTGTATGAGTATTTGTATGTCTGGCGCTATAAGCCTGCTCAATTCTTGAAAAAGGACATAAATAAAGGGCTTCACCCTGTTCCGGATATGCAAGCGTGTAGCGGTCAGCTTCATATTTATTGACAAAATTTTCATAGGCTTTTTCATTATGAACCGTTTTTTGTCCGTTTGAATATGTTGCGGCTTTAATCGCATTCTCTGTCACACCCTCTCTCCAGAAGATGGAGAGATTATCTGCCATAACAAAATAGGTTTGCATTCTTTGCGGAAAAACAATGCCTTTGCTTTTTACATCTTCCGGTGTTGACTGATAATAACCTTGTACATTTGCCCTGTATTGCTGCGCATCGGCTCGCATGTCATCTTCAGCACTGCAAAGTAACAGATCAATTTCGTAGCCCTGCGCCTTTATTGTTGAAAGCAACGTGTTAATATGCGGGCTTGTCATCGTTGTGCCATGCGCAATATCAAGTTTACGCTCTGCAGCCTCATTCAGCATTTCAAGCGTTAAATAATTCGACCCCGGACGGGCGATGTCATAGGCACGCTCCTGCGCCTGCTCATAATTTTCCGCGTCTGCAATCATCCCTGCACCCATTAAATAATCCTGATATGTATTGGCCATAAGCGCCATCCCCCAGCGATCCGGGTCGATTTTAGCCATATTTCCGTATCGTTCAGAATCTACCGCCATAATCTGCTCCAAAGTTGTGGATTTTCCGGCAAGCGGCGCACCGCAGGTTGCCAGATAAACAGGTTTTCTTCCTTGCGCAGGCACAGTATCCTGCAAACAGATTTGATGAAGAATTGGCCTGTCACGTTCAACAAGCGTTTTTATATAATCTGCCTTATCGCGGCCAATTTGCGGGTATTTAGCCCATAAAGGATTATTCCCGTCATATTGTTTTTTCCAGTTATCAATGATTTCGTGGGAAATCACACTCATTTTCGATCTCCGTTTATGTCTAAAACGGCTAACAATTACATATTGCTGAAATAAAGTCAAATATCAGCGCCTTGCGATCATCAGTTTTTTGATCTCGGCAATAGATTTGGCGGGATTAAGCCCCTTCGGACAGGTCTTCGTGCAATTCATAATCGTATGACAGCGATAGAGTTTGAAAGGATCTTCGAGCTGGTCAAGCCGCTCTCCCGTGGCTTCATCACGCGAATCCGCTATCCAGCGATGCGCCTGCATCAAAACGGCAGGTCCCATAAAACGGTCGCCGTTCCACCAGTAACTCGGACACGCCGTCGAACAGCAAAAACACAAAATACAACCCGCCGGCCCCTTCCCGTCATGACCGTTCAGGGCATCGGCATCTTCGGGACTTTGCAACCGCTCGCGTGTGGGCGGCGGAGAATCCGCCTTCATCCATGGCTCAATGGATTCATATTGCGCTATCGCATGAGTCTGATCGGGGACAAGATCCTTGACCACATTCATATGCGGCAGCGGTGTGATTTTGACATCGCCTTTGACATCCTCAATCGCTTTGGTACAGGCCAGCGTATTTGTACCATCAATATTCATCGCACACGAACCACAAATTCCCTCGCGGCAGGAACGACGGAAGGTCAGGGTGCTGTCAATCTCGTTCTTGATATAGATCACCGCGTCCAGCACCATGGGACCGCACTTATCCAGATCAATAACATACTCGTCCATACGCGGATTGTCATCCGTATCGGGACTCCAGCGATAAATACTGAATGTTCTTTTGCGGCTGGCCTCTTTTGCCGCAGCATCATGCCGTTTGCCTTTTACAACTTTTGAATTTTTTGGCAGTGTGAACGTTGCCATGAAAGAGCGCCCCTCATTGGAAATAACAGTATCCCAGAATAGAAGACTATCCCCGAAAAAGGAAGAGCATTTTTACTTTTTATGCTGGGACAAAAGGCTTTACAAGCGGATGGTTGAGCACTGGGCTAAGCTCCCGTACAGTCTGGTAAGCCGCCTGACCACTTTGTGATACTTTTTCAAAAGTCTGTTTGAGCGTATTAATCTGAAGACATAATCTGACGTCCGGCTCCAGACTATTTAAACGCTCCAGCATCTGCTGTTTTTCCTGAATAAGGCTTTTTGCCCAGCGTTTCCACAAAGGAGAAAGAACATTTTCATTTTCTTCCGGATCCCTGCCGCCGCCTGTTTTACGGAGATAGTCCTCCAGACCATTGATTGTCGTTGCGCCGATGGGGTGTTTTTTATTCATAGTTTTCTCCCTGTTTTTATAATTTTTATTATTATCATATTTTTTCCATAAAATAACAAGAACTATTTTTAACCCTTTTTAAAAACAAGGAATGGGTCATGGCACCAGACAGTATCCAAAGCCCGTAAAACACCTTTTGTGCCTCCTGCCCTTATACAGTTTTTATTCTTTTCAAGAGCTTCCAGATGAAGCCCTTTTAATTCCATCCTCTGCTTATCCTCCGGTAAAAGACAAAAATCAGGATCAACCGTTTCCCGTTTTATTTTACGGATATCATTTCTAATAAATTTCAGGGCATCCGCCATCATTTTACGCCAGTAGGGTGTCAGATTTTTTCTATCCTGAATACTCATTTACAATACTCATTCCTTATTTAGAAGGGAACACAAACAAAACAAGACCCTTTCTTTCCGAAAGTTTCAATTCTCTTATTTTTTATGATATTTTCGAGAAAAGCACAAGAAAAATAGTTAATAAACCCGCTCTTTTGGCGGCACGGCCTCGACTTCTGCCGTCAGGGTTTTCAAATTCACAGGCCGATTTCCCAGTGTTACAGCGCCCTTTTCATTCACACGAACAGTCGAATGTTTGAGCCAGTCTTTATCATCGCGGTTCGGGTAATCTTCCCGCGCATGGGCACCCCGCGATTCAGGACGGTTTGCCGCAGAATGGATTGTCGCAACAGCCTGATACAGCAGATTATCAAGCTCCAGCGTTTCGACAAGATCGGTATTAAAAATCATCGAACGATCGGTCACGCCTATATCTTCGCGTTTTGCAAAAGCCTGATCGACAAGCTTGCAGCCTTCATCCAGCGTTTCCCCGGTACGGAACACGGCAGCATGGTTCTGCATGGATTTTTGCATTTCCAGCCGTAATTTTGCCGTTGGAATCGCACCCCCGGCATAACGGAATTTATCCAGACGTGCCAGAGCTTTGGCACCATTATCATCCGCTTTCAACACCTTATGTGGCGCGCCTGCCGTCACAGTCTCTGCGGCACGAATAGCAGCCGCACGTCCAAACACCACCAGATCCAGAAGCGAGTTCGAGCCCAAACGGTTTGCCCCATGCACCGACACGCAAGCCGCCTCGCCAATAGCCATCAAGCCGGGGACAATCTGATGAGGGTCTTTTTTGGTCGGGTTCAGCACTTCGGTTTTATAATTCGTGGGAATGCCTCCCATATTGTAATGAACGGTCGGCAGCACGGGAATTGGTGCACGCGTCACATCAACACCGGCAAAAATCCGTGCACTTTCGGCAATCCCGGGCAGGCGCGAATGAATAATATCAGGATCAAGATGCTCCAGATGCAGATGAATATGATCTTTTTCCTCACCCACACCGCGCCCTTCACGGATTTCAATCGTCATCGAACGTGACACCACATCGCGGCTTGCCAGATCTTTGGCACTCGGCGCATAACGCTCCATAAAGCGCTCGCCTTCCGAATTGGTCAGATAGCCGCCCTCACCGCGCACCCCTTCAGTAATCAGACAGCCCGCGCCATAAATGCCTGTGGGATGAAACTGCACAAACTCCATATCCTGCAATGCCAATCCCGCCCGCAGCACCATCCCTCCGCCATCGCCCGTACAGGTATGTGCGGAAGTACAGGAGAAATAAGCCCGTCCATAACCACCTGTCGCCAGAATAACCTGATGGGCGCGGAAACGGTGGATCGTGCCGTCCTCCAGATTCCACGCCATCACACCCCGGCAAATGCCCTCTTCATCCATCATCAGATCAAGCGCAAAATATTCAATAAAAAACTCGGCTCTATGCTTCAACGCCTGCGAATACAATGTATGAAGCATGGCATGACCGGTACGATCCGCCGCCGCGCAGGTACGCTGTGCCGTTCCTGTGCCATAATGGGTGGTCATGCCGCCAAAAGCACGTTGATATATTTTCCCCTCAGCCGTCCGTGAAAACGGGACGCCGTAATGCTCCAGTTCAATCACGGCAGGAATGGCTTCCTTGCACATATATTCGATCGCATCCTGATCTCCCAGCCAGTCCGAGCCTTTGATCGTGTCATAAAAATGAAAGCGCCAGTCATCCTCGCCCATATTCCCCAGCGCGGCACTAATGCCGCCCTGCGCCGCAACAGTATGGGAACGCGTAGGGAAAACCTTGGAAATCAGTGCCGTGCGCAATCCTTTTTCTGCACAGCCAAATCCGGCTCGCAGCCCAGCACCCCCTGCGCCAACAACAACAACATCATATTCATGGTCAATAATTTCATAAGCCGTTGTCATTAATTATCCTCATTTCCGAACCGCAAGCGGTTCTGATGATTTTTGTGATTCTGCACAGTGATCCTGATGGATTTTATAAACACTCCCCGCGACACTGAGCGCACATAACGATGCCATGGCAAGCCAGAACTGATCGGCCATGGCACTATTGGCATACATTCCCGAAGAAAATATCGCGCCAGACAAGCCTGTCGTTGCCGTATAAATTGAGCTATATGCCGCAAAACCGGAAGCCCCTCCCGAACGGTTAAAATCATTCCGGCTGCTTCTTTGATTTTCACTGTTATCCATCATGATCACATTCTAATTTAAACGGGTAAAACTGATAATTTGCCTAGCGAAGCCATCCCGACGACTCCTATCCCGCAAACGCGATTTTCAAAACAGAGAAAATACTGGCCACAGCCGCGCCAATAAAAAACAGCCTCATGCCAATCAGTTTAAAAATTTTCAAACCTTCATGATGGATATAATCCTCTGCTATCACCTGCGATCCCAGCGCGGCGTGGTAAAAAACAGATAAAAGCGACAGAATCATCAAAATCGCATTCACAGGCTGCGCCAGCCATGCCGTAAAGATCTCGTAAGACCAGCCCTGCATCTGCAAGACCGACCAGACAAGCCAGAGCATCAATGGGATATTGGCGACCGCCGTTAAACGCTGATGCCACCAGTGCGTAACTCCCATATGCGCTGCGCCCAGACCACGCGCACGCGCCAGCGATGATTTAAACGTGCCGTCATCTTCCCATTTCAGCTTCATGCAGCCCCTCCACAAAGCAGCCACCAGAACAAAGCCAGCAATAACGCTGCCGCCGCCAGCACCAGATACCCCGCTTTATAGGCATTCTCGATTTTAAACAGATACCCCATATCCCAGAATAAATGCCGGACACCATTGCAAAGATGATAAAAAGCCGCTGCCGACCAGCCAAAAATCATCAATTTTCCGATGACTGTACCAACAAACCATTGAAAGGTGTCATAAGCCTCCACTCCGCTTGCCGCCGCCACCAGCATCCAGACAATCATCATCGTGCCAACCGCCATCGAAAAACCCGTGGCACGGTGCAGAATCGACATTACAGAGGTTAATTGCGGACGATAAACCTGCAAATGCGGGGAAAGCGGACGAGGATTTATTTTCTTTGCATCAGACATGCCCTTATCATAGGCACAGATTATCCAATTGGAAATGATAAATTTATAGAGTTCCAAAAAAAAGATATAAACCCTTTTTTCCGTTACGGCTTGGCGGACTCATAGGCTTTCAGGATTTCGGTTCTATGATGTTTATCACAGCTATGATAATAGCCATTATTTTTTGTAACATCATGAAATTCCAGCTCACGACCCGATGTCTTCTGCAATTTCCTTACAAAGCTTTTCTCTCCACCCCATAAGCGGGACAGACGATGAGAGCGTTTTCTCATATTATAAGACCTCTCATTAATGCCTTCCAGAATAACGCTTTTTTGTAACTCTGGATAAGATTCCTCAGGAATCCGGTTTATACCACATTTGTGAGAAGGCAAAGTCGTAAAAACAGGAAGAACTTCTGCCCCTGCGCGACGATAGGCAGGACAAAGAGAATCTTTATAAGAATTTTCTTCAACCATATAATCGGAATTCGCCGTCATCAGACCAAAAATATGAAAAAGACCTGCAGATTGCAACAGGACTCGCACGCCTTTTTTAGACGCATAATCCAGACCATGCTTCGCCATAACAAGATTACGGATAGCAACACTCTTCTCACAATCTTTCCCGATATCTTTTACGTCGCAATCATAGTCTGTTATCGCTTCCATCGTAAAAGAATCCCGCAGGTCTAACGCGCCGTTTATAAAAGCAGCATCATTAAACACAGTTTTTATATTATTATGATAACAAAAAGCTATTAGATTTTCTTTGGAAACAGGAGATAATGAAGTGCTTTCCCACGCCAGAAACGCACTTAAAGCACCATGCCCGTCAGTGTCATACTGTCCACAGTTATAGTAAAGATCTGGCGGAAGCCTCTTGTTCGAATCTTTTACATTCATTATTCTCTCTGTCGTAATCGACCAAGAGTTATGTGGAAGCTCCATAGCCATCGCAAAATTCTCGCCACGGGCCAGCAGACGAGAGGCCAGCAATTGCTGATAAACTCTATGAGCAGGAAAAGAATGAATTTCTCCAATCAGCACAACAAGAACCTTATCCTCCGGTAATTCGGCCAGACGATCATCAATAGCTTTGAGTGTTATATCAACAGATGGACGCAGATCATGAGGGTGCGCTGTGCAATTAAGATAGTGCGGCGAAAGCCCTTCCCCTCCATGAAAGACAGAAGAAGGATGCAGCCCTTCAGGATTAAATTCCGTATTTTGATTGACTGGTTTCATAAATAAAACATTACGACATTTATTTTCATAAAGCAAGACATAGTATTTTATAACCCATCATTTTGAGCAGAAAAAACTATCCCCTTTTCCCTTGCTCCAATTTCACAATATTATTATTTTCAGAAATATAGGAGTTACTATACACCACCTGATTTCTACCATTTTCCTTGGCCTGATAAAGAGCTTTATCAGCGGCATTCATCGCAACATCAAAATCGGAAATGCGCGGATCAACTTCTGCAACACCAATACTGGCCGTAATATAAATCTCTTTTCCTGCGTCATAGCAGATTGGCGTGCTGGAAATAATATTTCTTATTCTTTCGGCAATAATTTTTGCGCCTTCCAGATTTGTGCAAGGCAGTAAAATAGTGAATTCTTCCCCGCCTATCCGCGCAAACTCGTCTTCAACCCGCATACTATTATGGACGATCTGCGCAAAAACCCGCAAAACCTCATCACCAACCAGATGACCATATTTATCATTAATCTTCTTGAAATAATCCAGATCAAGAATAGCCACACATAAAGGCTGGTTATGCCTCCTGCTACGCTTTAATTCTTTCATACATTTTTGCATAAAACAGCGACTATTATCAATCCCTGTCAACCCGTCTGTCATAGCCATACGCTTGAGCCGCTCGGCATAATTATGAACTCTGGTCACCAGTGGCTTGAATATCAAAGATGCCTCGGCAAGCAATGTTGCAAAAATGACAAATAATGCCATCTTCTGATAAGATTGCAGCTTGCCGATACGCAGCTCGCTTTCCGCCTCATACTCCAGTGTTGCCGCATCAAGCGCGGTCGAAAGCGAACCTTTAACCGCTTTCACAAGATATATATATTCCGGATTCTGTTTATTGATCTTCTCGGAGCCTGTCTCCAGAAAAGTTTCTGCATTTTGCAGAAAATCTTTCACCTTTTTATCCAGATTATAGGGCAATGAAAAATAGAGTCTTTCGATATTTTCGGACAATTGTAATGGTAAGTTTAATGCCTTATCTCCTTTAATCAGGGACTCATGGGATCGACGCATCAACTGAATCGCTTCATGCATTTGCATCTTTAACGCAGGATCTTTATCTTCTGCATATTGTATTGCATAAAAAACAATTTTTTGGGAAATCTGTGCCTGACGTGCGCTAATCGAGACTGCTGGATTATTCTGCTCGTCCACAACCTTTCCAATCACGACATGAATACATAAAGACATCGCCGCAACAATGAAAAGCGCCAGCAAATAGCCGACTGTCAGCAAATAGATGGGATCTTTACGTATTTCTGCCTGTTCGATCATATGACTTTTTTTCCATCGCCCCTCTTCTATTACAGCGTAAAAAAGATAAAAAGCCGTTAACGGTCTCTATTAATTATATTTTTTAATCATATGGGATTGAAAACCATCGCCACACCGTTCATACAATAGCGCAATCCCGTTGGGGGAGGGCCATCTTTAAAGACATGCCCTAAATGCCCGCCACAATTAGCACAATGAACTTCTGTACGGGGAACAATCATTTTATAATCTGTTGATGTTCCAACAGAATCTTCATTTGCGGGCTGCCAGAAAGACGGCCAGCCCGTACCGGATTCAAACTTACTCTCACTGGAAAACAGGAGCCAGCCACACCCCACACATCGATACAAACCGTTTCGTTTTTCATCATTCAGAGGAGACGAGGCAGAGCGCTCCGTATCATGCCTGCGCAAAACATTATATTGCTGCTCTGTCAATCTGTTACGCCACTCTTCATCACTAAGATGAAAAGAAAACTTTTGCTTTTTTTCCTTGCCCAACAACCCCATTGCTGATGCTCCTTTTATAAAAGGGAGCGCAAGAACCAATGTTCCCGCTCCCAAAAGAAATATGCGCCTGTTCATAACAAACCTCCTATTCTCTTCAGAAGTTCATCCTGCTACAGGAAATAGTTACAAAAAAATGAGGGGTGCACGATTCAAGTCAGTAGTGCCACTCAAACCGCCTTTTCCAGATGATCTTGCACAAGCAATTCGGCAATCTGCACCGCATTCAGCGCAGCGCCCTTCCGAAGATTATCTGTAACACACCAGAAATTGAGGCCGTTTTCGACAGTCGGATCTTCGCGGACACGAGAGATAAAAACATGATCCTCGCCCTGAACTTCCGCTGGCGTGACATATTCCATTTCGCTCTCCAGATCAATCACTGTTACACCCGGAGCATCACGAAAAGCGCGCATGGCATCTTTTCCCGATATATCATTTTCAAACTCCACATTCACCATTTCTGCATGACCGACAAAAACCGGAACCCGTACGCAACTGGCACAGACTTTAATATTGCTGCCAAGAATCTTTTTGGTTTCCACAACCATCTTCCATTCCTCGCGGGTCATATGGTCATCCATGAACGCGTCAATCTGCGGAATCACATTAAAAGCGATCTGCTTCGGAAACTCGGATGTTTTCATTTCAGCATTCATATAGATGCCTTTTGTCTGGTTAAACAACTCGTCCATTGCTTCCTTACCCGCACCGGACACAGACTGGTAGGTCGAAACAACGACCCGTTTTATAATGGCCAAATCATGCAGGGGCTTGAGCGCCATGACCATCTGGATCGTCGAACAATTCGGGTTGGCAATGATATTACGTTTATGATACCCCGCAAGCGCTTCCGGATTAACTTCAGGAATAATCAACGGCACATCGGGATCCATCCGGAAATGGCTGCTGTTATCAATAACAATAGCCCCCGCTTTTGCCGCCTTAGGAACAAATTCTGCCGATATTTTTGCGCCAGGTGAGGAAAGAACAATATCAATATTTTTAAAATCAAAGACGGCTAAATCCTGTATTTTAAGATTTCGGTCACCAAAAGAAACTTCACGTCCGATCGAACGACTGGAGGCCAGCGCCACAATATCGCTCACCGGAAAGGCGCGTTCATCGAGAATATTCAGAATTTCGCGCCCGACATTCCCCGTCGCGCCGACAACTGCAATTTTATAAGTCATAGGAATTGTTATAAAGATCATGAGAAGAACTGTCTATGATCTTTATCGTCTTCATCAACGATTCGGATTATAAAAAATATTAAACTTGTCTACTCATAAAAGGTTTAACGTCTTCCCTGATTTCGTTAATCATTTTATCTTTCTTATAATTTGCTCCTCCAAATGCCCCTAAAGAACAAACAGCGACAGGAAACATCAGATTCATTATTGCAGGATCCGATATAATCCCGACAACAGAAACTGCTGCGGCGACAAGAGAAAACCTGGCTATACAGTCCCACTTTTCGGAACTCGCCACTTTATTGAAAAGCGGCTGCAACATCTCTGCATCAAGTCCTATAGAAGATACAGCATCTTCTTCAACGCCAATTATTTCTGCCAATTTTTCTTTTAAGCTATGTGTTTTCATATATCTATCCTTTAAAAAGCATAAGGATTTATATCATTAAAAAACAACATAACAAAAGAAGAAAAAAATCTAGCTCAGAGAAGGCGGCGGAAGACTCTTTGGCTTTGATTCATGAGAAGGCAATAACCCGGTAACTTTTACATCATTTTTACGACAGGAATCTCTTTTACCTTCTGCCCATTCACCAACAACAGCGCCGGAAATAATCATGATCAATCCACCCGCACCAGCAAGTTCTGGCTGGTTATTCATCAGCATTACAACAGCATAAGTCAAAGCCAGAGGAAGCGCCCATTGTGACAAATTAATAATATTGTCCCATTCTTCAAAGGCTGTACTTTGTTCGAATAATACTTTCAACTCTTCGGCATCAAAGGATACGGAGTTTACAAGATCTCCTTTTGCCGGTTCAGGCTCAGTAAACCATTCAGCGTTTATTGAAGGATCATATATTGTCAGAGCAGTCGTTTGAATCGGCTCCGTATTCATTTCTTCACTTTGCATTTCTTCACTTTGCATTTTCATTCCGTTTCTTAAAAATATTTTGCCATCAACACCTACCATTTATCATAACAAGAAATTTCAGAGCAAGGAAATTATACACCTGCTGATGTTTCTAACGATTACATCTGAAAAATACAATCTCTCCTTCGCCAAACATGATGCCTTTAAGATGATTTCATGCTAGTCTTTTCAACCATTTGTTTATCTACTTATAAGAATCATAATGTCAGCTAAAAATTTTTACGATCACATACCGGTCGGTGTTTGTATCTTACAATATAATGCACGGCCTCCCCATATCATATATGTCAACAAATCCTTTCTTCACATTATGGGCATTGAGCAACAGGCACAAAACTGTCCGGGACTTGAATTAGCCTCTCTGTTACCGGATCAGGAAATGGACGCTCTTAACCAAACATTACAAAACCCTCATCCCCCGCATAATCTTACCCTGTCTGTTTCCAGAAACAGGACAAAAGATCCGCGCTGGGCAGCACTTCATATAGAGGAAGGAGTCTTTGAAGGAGAAAATGTTCTCATCCTCTGGGCAACCGATATTTCCGCGCATAAAAAAACCGAGAAGGAATTAAAGCAAGCCGCACGTGCTGCTGATGAATCTGCAGAAATGAAATCCAATTTTCTGGCAACAATGAGCCATGAAATCCGCACCCCCATGCAATCGGTTTATGGTTTGCTTGAACTTATTGGCGAGGAAAAGCCGCCGGAAAATATTATGGCCATGGTTACAACAGCGAAAAACTCGGCCAGCGGTCTGCTCGAGATTCTGGATGATATTCTTGATTTTGCCAAAATGGATGCGGACAAAATGGAACTTGATTGCTTTGAAGTTCCTGTGCGGACTCTGGTTTACGGCATTAACGAGGCCATGGCCGTCAAAGTTCATGGGAAAAATGTTGAGTTAAAAGACGATATCGCAAAAGATGTTCCCTTTGTCGTCATCGGTGATCCCAAGCGTTTGCGCCAGATTATCATGAATTTATGTGGCAATGCGCTTAAATTTACAGCAAAAGGCACCGTTACAATTCGTGTCACAACACAAATTCAAAATATAACGCCGCCTCCCAAAGGAATAGGTCTCCGTTTCGAGATTATTGATACCGGCATTGGCATGACGGAAGAAGCCCGCAACCGTCTGTTTCAACCTTTTAGTCAGGCAGATAACTCAACATCACGGAAATATGGCGGGACAGGACTGGGGCTTTCGATCTGTAAAGCGCTGGTGGAACTAATGAATGGGAAAATAGGGGTTACCAGCCTTGTTGGAAAAGGCTCGGTTTTCTGGTTCGAGATCCCGACTCAGGAAGTCGGGACAGAAGCCATGACAGCCAATCTACCCAAGCTTGACGGTCTTACCGTTTTATCGGTAGAGGATCATCCGCAAGGCGCGAAGGAAATCGTACGTTCCCTTGAATCCATGGGCGCAAAAATCGAAAGCTGCCCGACTTATAAGGAGGGACTGGAGCTTGCCAAACGCCGCCCTTTTGATGTGGCTATTATTGATCAGGGACTCCCCGATGGGCTTGGCCTTGATCTGATTCGCGAAATCATGGAAATACGTCCTTTTATGGGGCTTATCATGTACACAGTGCGGGATGATATGGGTTTGCAGCATTCCCTTAACGCATTGGGTGTTAAATATCTGACAAAACCCGCCTCCCGCCTTGGTCTTGGTGAAGCCGTCAAGGATGCCGCACGCCAGATTTCCCAGATTAACACTGACGGCCCCACCCGTCTTCTCATTGCCGAAGATACAGAAAGCGTACGCGATGTCTTGAGGCGGCAACTGGAAAAGCTGGGTGTCGAAGCCGATTTTGTAGAAAATGGCACACAAGCCCTCAAAGCGCTGGATACCGGAAAATACGGCATTCTTTTTACCGATCTGCATATGCCCGATATAGACGGATATGAAGTCGTTGCCGCTCTCCGTGAGAAAGAGCAGAAGGATCAGCATTTCCCGGTTATTGTTCTGACCGCCGATGTACAAATGGCGCAACGCCAGACTTATCTCAACCACGGTTTTGATGAATGCCTTCTGAAGCCCGTCTCTCTTGGCCAGTTCCGCCGCTTACTGATCCGCTGGGGGCTTCTGGATGATACAGAAATACCCGTAGAAACCACACCACAAGAAGAGGAAGATAACAAACAGGATAACGGGCTGCCGCCTGCTATCGACCAACAAGCCATGAAGGAACAAATGGGGGTGGTTGACGAAGGCACAATTGAGATGTTGCATATGTTTGTCGATATGACGCAGCCTTTGATCGAACGCATTCAAAAAGCTCATGAGAATAATGATTTCCATGATTTATATGAAGCGGCACACAGCCTTAAAGGCGGATCACGATCGGCCTGCTGTAACGTACTGGGCGAGATTGCTTCCAGGCTGCAGGACAGCTCCGGCATCAAGAAAGATAATTGCGGAATTCTGGTTCAGCAAATTCTTGCCGAATTTGCGCGTGTCCGGTTGGCAGTAAAAGAATTGAAACCCTCTCCCTGATTTATGGACACCCGGCTTCCTGATATACCGCACTGGCAGCATCGGTTTTCATCCAGACCCTGAAACATTTTGATCCATCAGGACAGACAACATCTCCCGGCATATCACTGGTCATTTCTACATCCGCGCCTGATGCCACAATTTTGTCCCCTTCGCACTTGCTGAATTCGCTATCAAGCTTGTCCAGCACCGTATCAATAAAAGCATCTGTTGCCGTGGTTTCGATCCAGAAGAACACGCCGTCATCTCCGGAATAATAACGCCAGGGACCAAAAAGAGAGGGCTGTGGCGGCATGAACTTTCCGGTATTGCCCCCAAAAATATTGCCATGACAGCCTTCTGTTACGGCTCCCGCCGGCCCCGGATTATTGCCAGGGCAGCGGAGCAAGCTTACAAAATTATCGGTATCTGCCGGATCGGCCACACAATTTGCAAAATAGGCATCATCGGGCATCAAAGGATAAGGCTGGTTCAACTGCGCGCCATCTGCGATGGCCTTACCATCTCCGGTCTGATGGAGGAGGATGCACTCCTGAATGGCACTACGGACAAAATCGACCTGGCTCTGGATTTCAGAAACAGATTTAAAGGTATTCTGGCTTGTCGTCTGGTTACTGGACGGATTCATAAAAGAAACCGTCAGCGCCGCAAGCAGGGCAATGGCAATCAGGATATAGACAAGAGCGCTGCCGCGCTCACTTTTTCCGGTATTTTTCTTAGCCTGTCTCATAAACCATCTCCCTGCCAGTAAAAACATGACCTTCCCTAAAGAAGGCCATGTCCATTAAAAAGCAAAAACAGAGTGCAAACAAGGGATCAGCGCTCGATTAGAACATGATAGTAATAATTTACTGAATCTTGTGTAAAGCAACCAAAAGGTTGTCCGTCAAGACCCGTAGCATCAGCGCCTCCAATTGTACCTCCGCTACCATCAATGGCCGCCGTGATTTCTGTTGACGCAGAGTCCGCATTCGTACTGACCATTTGATTTACCGAAGCAAAAAGTATAGTACCTGTTCCTTCATCAATATCACCTGTAATCCCCAGCTCTTCATTAACCTTTGTACAAATACTATTCGATATACCAGGAAGTAAAGCAATAATATCCGCTTCTACAGAGTCAGGATCCCCGGCACCATCGTATTGACCAATAAGATTTATTTCATTATCACCGACAAAGAGCCATGTTCCCGGGTTACCATCGGCCATAACTTCAGAAGGAGCCAATGCGTAAGTTGCACCACCACCGCTAGGATGAAAGACGCATCGATTATAAGTTGTTGGTGCACCAGAGCAGTCACTAAAAGTAAGAGGCGGATTAAATTCCAGTGTTGTCGGATCCTCTCCTGAAATAATCATTCTAATCAACGATGTTCTTACACCTGCCGGATATTGTGTAAGCTGTGCGCTCCCGATAAGATTTGTTTCTTTACTGGCATCACCACCACCCGATCGGCTGGACTGCGTCACAGCATAAGACAGTGCCGCAAACAAAGCCACCGCAATCAAGATGAGAAACAGCACGTTTCCACGCTCTCCCTTACGTCCCATCATCACTTTATCCTTTACTTTCTTAAAAATCATTTTCGTCACTCCATTCTGCTTTTTGAAACTCTAGCGGATTTAGACCACTATTTATAAACCTAAAGACTCTACCCGGCAGGCTTATCCACTGAAACCTTGTTAATTTTAAGCAAGGCGCCAAGATTGTTACCCTGACACTCTCTGCCAACACATAATCGCTCTACCGACACCCGCCATCCCGTTCCGCCATTCTGGACATGACCGATCGCTTCGCGAAAAACACCAAAAAACGCTGTCGAAGCTGCCGTAATCTGGATGCTTGCCCCCTGCTGTTTGATATCAATATTCGGATAGGTTCTCGCCAGACTATCCGTAAAGGATTTCAGATCCTGCTGGGGCACAGGCACGTCCCTCAGAACCGGAACAGCGGGTTTCAAGGCCTGGGTTTCCTTTAACTCCGCCCGCAATTCTGTCATGGACTTGACCTGCATAGCCGTAAACAGGCCAAGCGCCCCCGCCGCCATCCAGGCAATACCGGCCGCCACCAAAGCCGTCTGCCCTGCTGTCTGCGGCAGCCGTTCAAGAAAAATATTCAAATCATGCGCGGCGTTCGGATTTAAATATTTCTGTAACTTACGCCATTCAAAAGACTTGAAATCCAAAAATTCCTCCAGAAAATATGCGGGAACCGTAAAAAGATAAAACCAGTTTATAATATCCCCTGTATTAAGTCTACTTTGTATTTATTAAAACAACATAAATCAATGCCTTAGCCATAAATTTTAACTAAATTGATCCTTTAATCCTGACCCGACCGTCCGCTTCCAGACCGGGGTTTTTCTGACACCCCTTTAATATGCCCCCACAATCACTGAAAGACTGGGGAACAAGAGCTTCCCATGTCACACTCCCTTTATTAACCTCATATTTTACCAATGTGCCATCAATTCTGGCCAGATAATCCAGAAGCTCCTGAATGCGTACCATGTGTTTAACAGAATCACTTTGCAAAGCGTTCAAAGCATTAAACATCAGATCAACAGAAACTTTTTCCGTCTCAGCCTTGACCGAGGCAAGATCCCGCTTCACAAAATTGGTAATAGCATATTGAAATAGCAGAATAATTATGGCCATAAAATTAATCGCCAGTCCTGCATAAAGCAGCGCCATAGAGGCCGCCCGTGAAAGTTTTTCGGTTCTCAACTGCCTGTTTTTCCAGGGAATGGGTCTGGCGACTTCCGCGTTGATTGTTACGAAATTGGCATCCATACTCTGGACACGCGGCAATAATGTCCGTGCCGCACCGAGAAAGACCTGCATCCGCCCTGTTTCCTGATCCCAGCGCAAAGCCGAAGCCATCCCTTCCTGCTCATACAAATAAACCGTTTCACGATCCCAGTACTCGCTATTCCCCGGCAATGCTGCCGCCAGCGGACACCAGCTATCGGGATTGGAAGCCAGAGTCGAGGAAGGACTTGCCAGATACCAGACCCTGCCGCCTTCAATACTATACACATAGTGCACACGCTCTGTTCCTGTTGCCTGCGAGGCGGCATTCCAGACGGCCTCTTCTTCGGTTCCCGGAATTTGCGGGATTGAGCCACCAACAATCTCCTGCGGCAAATGGGGGGTGAGCACACCTACAAAACTTGCGGCTTCTCCGGCAATATAATCAGCAATACCGGGCTTTATCTTTCCGGCATTGCGTTCTTTTGCGCCCTTCTCTTTCATAGGGCGGTCACTCTTTTTCATGAGTTCTTTATCTTTGGATATCAACGTCAAAACTATATCGCCCCCGACATTAAACCACCCATCATGCTATCAAGGCTCATATTCATGACCGTTAACGCATAAATGGCACTACCAAACGCGAGAGCCAGAAACACACCGGTCAAACCGAATGCAATCCAGACAATCAGCGCATGTTTTGTTTTTGCCGCAGCAGAACGCATTTCGGCAACAGACTCTAATACTGTAGCAACTTGTGCAAGATCAGACAAGCTCGCGAGTTCAAGGCGTTCGCTCCGGCTGAGCGGCTTACGATCAAGCGCCGCCCCCAGCAGAACACCACGCTCCAGTTCTTTATTTGACTCTGTCCAGTATTCCGACACTTCCGGCACAGTTGTGGCCTCGGAAGACTGTTTCAGCGTATCGCCAATCGGGACAAGTCCGCGCAGCATTCGCGCCGCCGCCATCATCGAATCGGCAAAACCCAGATCCCTTAAATAAGCGCCAATCAAGGGGATTTTACGCACAATACGCGCTGTTGGCCAATCCGTTTTGCCCTTATTGATCCAGAAAGAAAAGATTGTCCAGGTCATAAAAAGACCACAGCCCGTCGCTATCACAATCAGTACATTCCATGTCAATTCCAGATTACCGACAATGCGCAGATAATGCTCAAGTTCCTCTGGCTCGGTCGGGGCATTACCACGAAACCAGTTTAAAACCATTCCTTTGCCCCAGAACAAAGACTGCACAATAGTAATCACATCAAAACCCAGCCATGCCATCGTCCCCATAATCGCTCTTGTATTTTTCCTTTTCTGGGTAATCGAATGAATGGCATGCGGAATACCTTCCTGCAACTTATTGGCTTTTTCACTCGCGGCCAGAATAGCCAGCGTTCCATGATCGAAAATACGCAAGGCCTTAAGCGCATCAATAATCCCCATCCCCCGTGCCAGAGCTTCCTGCGCCGGCGCCAGAATATTCTGGCGCATGGGATTGGTTTCAGCCTGGATAATACGCCACAGAGCCACGCCAGGTGACGATGCCGTCGAACGGAACTGAATTCCCCGCAATAACTGAACCTGCCACCATGTTGACCGTGCAAGAAGACGCTCCAGAGGGGATCGTTCATGGGCACGGATTGATAAAACATGACCACCGTTTTTGGCAACGATATTCCGGACATCCTCCGCAGTCGGAAGATAAAAAGATTCCGTTACCTTCCGCGGCCCCGATGTCGTATCATAAGCAATTTCGGCAACCCATTGTTGCATTGCAGTAGACTTCCTTAATTCACTTTAACAATAAAAAAATAATATAATTTAATCTTCCAAATGAGAAAGCGCCGCCTTGGGATCAACCAGACCACTGACCACCAGATCAACCAGTCCCTCGCGACGACTATGAACAATCACACCTTCCTCTCTGGTAATATCATTTGCATTCTTCATAAGAGCTTCATAAATATTATTTCTTTCGCTGGGACCCATGGTAAGAAGCAGCGCATCAAGAAGTAATGTTCTTCCTACAACACCTGTCCGATTACATAAATCACATCCATTTGTATTATGACGGCGAATGAACACATTTTCATCAATACCAAGCTGCCTGATTTCATGCTCGTCCAGATAGGAAGATACTTTTTCCTTATGAGCGCAACCCTGACATAATGTCCGCACAAGGCGCTGGTTTAAAACGCATTTAACCTGTTGCGCCAGTGTATAGGTCGAAGAACGCTCCCGCTCATGCGGCATTAAAGAGCGCAAGCGTTCAAAAGTCTGCAAGGCTGTATCAGCATGAATGGTCGAAATCACCGTATGACCGGACTCTGCTGCACGCAGCGATGTCTCCACTGTATCGGCATCCCGCATCTCGCCAATTACGATATAATCAGGATCATGCCGCATCGCCGCACGAATCAGATCAGGAAACTGACTACCTTCTATGCCGGGGCGCACCTGCCACTGTGTCGCATAGCGCAATTCATACTCGATAGGATCTTCAATCGTCAAAACATGCCGCCGCCGTCTGTCAATCTGTTGCACGCAGGCATAAAGGGTCGTTGTTTTCCCCGAACCTGTCGGACCGGAAAGAAGGATCAGCCCACCGCCGCCCTTGATTTCTGGTGACAGTAGTTTAGCCAGATAATTGCCGACATCCTCATGACGACGAAGCAACTCATCAAACCCCTTGAGTGCCGCCCGGTCAAGAAGACGGAGCGTTAATTTCTCGCCATCCTGTGCCTGCGGTCCTGCCGCAACACGGACATCAATATTCCGTCCCTGCCAGGAAAAGCCGAAACGTCCGTCTTTCGGTGTTGTTTTATCCCCGAAATTCAGACCAGCATCCCGTTTCAGAAGAGTTGTCAAACGTGCCATTGCATCAGGCGGCAACAGATGCATCGGCACAAGATCACCGTCAATCCTGTACTTGATCCAGTTCGGCGAATCCGCATTATTATCCTGCAACATATGAATATCGGAGGCACGAACCTGTAGCGCTTCTGCCAGCATATCGCGCTGGAACTGATTTAATAAAAGACCGTTATCCACATCCGCCAGCCACTGCGCCAGAGTTTTTTCCGTCCGGTCTGCCGAAAGATCATGAACGGAACGCAATGTTTCAAGAAGCTCGGCACGATCCCATATTTCGACTTCTACTTTTTCTACACTCAGTCCGCTGCGTTGCGCCGTAGACATAAGCGCCTGTATCTGGCGGTCATTAAGTTCATGCAATGGCGCAACCCGCAAAACACCCTCCCGAAGATCAATAAGATGAATACTCAGCGGTAACCAGAGCTGTACCGGCAGAATAGAGCGCAACTGATCCCCTGTGGCGCGGTCGCGGACACCTTCTTCCTCGAGTTCGGAGGCTCCTCCGGCGCCAGCCATATCAAGAAGCTGATCCGTTGTACGTGCAACACCCTGACCAAAAAGCATCACACGCTCTTTCTGAACCATGTCCAGATAACGTTCACGGCCTTCCTGTGCCCGTTCTTTACGGCGGTCATGCCACTGGCGACGCTCAAGACCATCCGGAGGCGTCCCTGATTTTTTACGACGGTCTTTAACCCGGCGAACCATCTCCGCCAGTGTTAGACTTTCTTCCTCTTTTGAAGAGTGACCTTCTGTAGGTAAATCTTTATCAGTCATGGATCAGACTCTGGAAACACTTGAACTTTTAATAACTTATAACTCTCTGTTACAGGCCTCCGCTACTGGTTGATGTCACGGAAGAGGAACCGGAGCCACTGCTACTTCCCGATTGTGAGGGAACACGGTTAACAGAAGATAAAGATCTGTCGAATAACAATAAAACTTTTGCATCTCCTGTCCTGAATTCCACACCACTGGTACGTATATTCACATTCCAGAGAACGCCCCCTAGAACAACTTCCTCGCCATTAAAAACGATTCTGCTACCGCCGGGACCTGAAATAATAGATCTTTTTGGAGAATGGGACGTCACAATAAAACCGTCAAGAACACTCGCCGGATCAATTGTCTCGTCACGAACAAAAACAATTCCTTCTGTAGCCTCTTCCTGCCCCAGACTTGCACTGACAAGACCACCGCTTGCAAGACGCACCGGTTTATTATCCTGACTAACGGCCTTGCTGGCCACCCCCCGTACAGGTAAAATAAGTATCCCCCGCGCCCCATCATGCCATATCTGGATGTCATCAAGAATGGCTCCTTCACGCACGGGCGACCACGCCAAAGTCAAAGGACAGGCTTCAATCGGCTCAAGAATCATATCTGTCAGACATCCGGACTTACTAATACTGACCCCACCATTATCCGTACTGGCCAGACGAATATCCCTGATCTTGAGAGGGGCGTCTCCCACATTAACCAAAGAAACCGTGATCGCAGAAACGGACTTCACATCATTCCCGAAAGAAACCTCATCAAGAGAAGACACCAGTAATCCTTTACCGGGAACAGCATCGGGAAAAACATCGGCACTCTCTGTAGAATCAGGAGAATATTCCCCTGTCATATTCACGCTGGATACCGTTGTTGGCCCGCTATGCTCAACAATCAGAACACCGGATGTGTCCCCTTTCATAAGAGGCGACCATGTCACGAGAACAATACAGGCCTGCCCTGGAGAGAGATGGGTACAATCGGTACGCAGAGAATAACCTGCCTGCTCCGATGCCTCGATATAAATCGAATTAATGTCAATCGGCTCGGATGTAATATTACGCATCACCACGGCACGAACAACAGGCTGGCTTGTTTTCGGCGTACCAAACTCAAGAACATTGGGAATGGCTTCAATATCACTGAAAAATTTACTTTCAGAGCCCTCACCCGCAGCAACCTGCCCATCCATCGTTGCCGTTACAAGACGCGAACGGCCGCTATGACGCATCAACATTTCTATCCGCCACGACCCCGCCTGTAACCCCTTGATTGAAAGCCCTACAGCACAAACTGCGCCGGCTGGAAGTTCCTCCGAGCTACACTGGTTCAGCGCGACACTGGCCGAAACTGTTGAAGAAGGATAAAGCTGTATTGCGCCCGTCTGAACAGGGCGACCGCTATCATTCCGGAATAGAACAACAACCTGCGCCGTTGCCCCGATCGTAATATTACCCCCCGCCACATTCTTTTCCACAGGAGCAAGATCTCCCCCCACTGCCGCACCACCAGCACCTCTTGCTCCCGGATCGCTAAATCCTGCGGGTTGAGCATATGCTGTGGACACCATAAAAATTGTCACCAATACAAAGAGGGAAACAATAACTTTTTTCATATTCCCAGAGAGCCCCAGACCAAGAAAAAGCGCTGCCCCGCTAAAAACAGAACTATTTTTATCAGCATGCATTTTATATTGTAACAAGCACAGAGACATCAAATCAACAAACCTTTAAATCAACTTCCGGGATCAATTATTTCGGACGAAATAACTTCCGCAGAAGAGTTATCATTACCATTCTCCGAAGAAAAATCAAACGGAGCAAAGTCATAGTCAAGAGGAGACATTTCACTATTACCCTGACGCCCCCCCTTCTGAGGTTCTTTAGAAAAATCACCATCCTCTGGACTCGTATAAACAATCACACGCGGCCGTAACAAAAAGACAAGCTCCAGATTATCTGTCTCGGCTGTCCTGCTGGTCGGAATAATAGGTTTTGTAAAACCGGGTCCTGATTTATCAAAACTGTCCCCTTCACTCACCAGCCCGGCAATAAGCAGTGAATCTCCCGGGCGAACGCGAACCTGCGTTGTCAATTCACGTTCTGCCGTTTTTGGAAGTTGAATAGTGGTCGTCGTTGCGTTCCCTCCGGCACCCTGGGATGCAAACGGAAAATTATCAATCGCGGTTACATTGGTCAGAGCAATATCAACATCGGCATAGACCGTTGAATTGTCCCAGCTACTGGCAATCGTTAATGTAAAGCCTGTATCAACACTACTGGTATTCACGGATGTACTAACCTGCCCATTATCAATGGTCTGGGAAACCTGCGAAACAAAATTCTCGGTATCCGCCACACGCAGACGCGCTTCAGAGCCGGACAATACTGTAATTTTAGGCTGGGAAATTGTTTTCACCGCACCAAACTGGGAAAGAAAATCAAAAATATCATTCGGATTAAAAGGCCCTCCGTCTTCAAAACCGGTTGTCGGCAAGCCAATACTAACCGGATTGGTAAAACCTGCGCCCACATTCCCTGTCAAATCAATACTTCCGGTAAACTTCCCGAAAGTTTCGATCATATCCCAACGGACACCTGTTGAATTTCCGGTTTCAAGATTGACTTCCCAGATATAGGTTTCAAAAACAATCAGGGCTGTACTTGTGCGCATACGCTGGAAATAACGCAGGGCATATTCCGCCGTCCGGTTCGTTGCCTCGTAAATAATTGTTTTCGTGGACTGGTCAATAACAGGTGTTGTACCGATAATAGCGGCCAGACCAGCGGCCACATTGCTTATAAAATTAACATCCTGACTGATTGGCGGGATTTTAACAGTAAATGTCTGGGTTTCCTTGACAATCAAAAGTCCCTCTTCATATGCACAATAAAGATCGGCAAGAGAACAGACTCTTCCCACAACGACGTCGAGAGGCCCCTGAAGATTTGCTACTGTAATCCGGCGATTCAACCCTTCTTCCGTTTCAAAAGCAAGAGAGAGATCATATTCGGCCAGAATAAGCTGTAGCGCTCCGGCCAGAGTTTCCGAACGCAACTCGAAAGGCCCCACATGCTCGGTCGGCAGCCCCTCCCCATTATTCACAAACGGCACCAGAACATCATGCCCCAGCGGCAAATACAGCACACTATCCGGTTGCTCGTTTATAGCCCTTGGGCGCGCATCCGCCATCATTGGCGCTGGAATATTGACATTTCGCGCTCCGGGAACCGTTGCATCAGCGCAGCCTTGTAGAATAAAAAGAACCGCGAACAACAGGCTCAGATTCCTGAAAATTACCGTCTTCACCTGCCATTGCCAATTCACTTTCATCACGAACGCCTCTTGCCAATATCTATCGTTTTTGAAACAGTCTTGAGCAAACGGTCTTTTTGCACAGGCTTCATTAAAACGGCGCTAACGCCACACTGACCGGCACGCTCCAGTAAGTCCGGTGTCTGGTCTCCCGTTACAAGAATAACAGGGGTCATAATATTACGACCGCGAATCGTTTTTATAAATTCAAAACCGTTTACGGGCTCCATACGGACATCCACAATCGCCAGCGTGATATTACGACTAAACTCCATGTAATCCAGCGCCGCAGATCCCTCGGCAGCTTCAAGAACATCATAATCGGCTTCTTTGAGATAACTGATAATCTGCATCCGCACAAAATCGTTATCCTCGACAACCAAAATTAAACTTTTAATATTCATAGGGATTCACTGATCCGAAAAGATATAGATTAATATATTAATGATTCTCATGCAGACAGATTCACGAGATATAAATTACAGAATAAACCTTACACACCTCAATGACAATAGAATATCAAAAATTTACACACAGATCTATCCACATTTTTTATCCACATGCCGGAGAAGCGCTCTTCAATTGGCATTGTTTTACAGCCACGGCCTGTGTAATGTACAAATAATTTAATCTTCGAATGTTGATGGATACCTGATGCTCGACTGGATCGCTTTTGCAAGCCTTTGCTGCGCTTTTATCATGCTGGTTGCTCTTTCTGTCATTGATCTGAAAACAAGATTATTGCCAAATGAAATGGTTTTGGGGTTTGCAACCTTAGGTTTTATTTTTCATTTAACAACACTGGCTCGTTTTGTTTCGGTAGAAGAAATTTTTTTGGGAGGATTTATCGGTTTTACGACACTTTTCATGATCCGTGCCGTTGCCAACCATATTTACAAAACGGATGCACTCGGACTAGGAGATATCAAACTTGTTGGCGCAGCCGGACTCTGGTTAGGCCCGGAGGCAATCATGCTGGCCATATCCGCAGGTGCGATGGCAGGGCTAATTCACGGTTTATTTGTTGCTCTGAAAATTGCAAAGAAAAGCAAAAAAAGACCTGATTTCTCCTACCTCCAAATTCCGGCAGGCCCCGGCTTTGCTATCGGTTTTATCTTGGTTGGTATCTATAAATTCTGGGGTTTTAACCCGCTATGACTAAAAAACTTGTGCTCTTGCTCATTTCTTTTATAGTTCGTTTCAAATGAAACATTTAACACAAAAGCACCTGACCGGAATCGATTCACTTTCAATTGAAGATATTGAGACAATCCTTGATCTTGCCGAGACCTATACAGACAAAATTTCCATTCCTTCTTATTCCTGCGAAATATTGAAAGGGCGCCGCATCCTTTCTCTTTTTTTTGAAGACTCCACACGTACCCGCGTTTCCTTTGAAATGGCGGCAAAAAATCTTGGCGCAGACTGGATCAATATTGATCTGGATCGCAGTTCCCTGACAAAAGGAGAGAGCCTTCCTGATACCCTGCATACGCTTGAAGCCATTGTACGCCCTGATGCTCTGGTCGTCCGTCATCATGAATATGGCGCGCCGCAATTCATCGCAAGGCATGTCAACTGTCCGGTAATCAATGCGGGCGATAGCTGGCGCGAACACCCGACACAGGCACTGCTGGACGCGCTTGCCATTCGTCGTCACAAAGGGACAATAAAGAATCTGAATATTGCCATTTGCGGCGACATTTCCCATAGCCGCGTTGCGGCCTCAAATATTCTTCTCCTTTCCCGTCTGGGCGCAAATTTGCGAATCATTGCGCCGCCTGCCCTTATGCCAGCGAAGTTTCCAGTAGAAAATATTGCGCAGTTTACAACCATGGAAGAGGGTTTGAAAAATTGTGATATTATAATGACTCTCCGCCTACAAAAAGAGCGGATGGAACAAAGCGCCATCCCTTCGGAACAGGCTTATTTTAATGAATATGGATTAACACGCGAACGGCTTTCTTTTGCGAAACCGGATTCCCTGATTATGCATCCCGGCCCTCTCAATAGAAATGTTGAAATCGCGGATGATATTGCCGATGATCCGGACCGTTCCCTGATTCTTAAGCAGGTTTCCTATGGTGTTCCTGTGCGTATGGCTGTTATGGATTTACTCTTGAGAAACCAAGGACAATGACAATCATCTTCATCGCGGCTTTTGCCGGATATCTTTTGGGCTCCATCCCTTCTGGTTTCATTTTGGCGCAACTGGCCGGATATGGCGATATCCGCAAAATTGGTTCTGGCAATATCGGTGCCACAAACATTCTTCGCACAGGAAACAGATATCTTGCGCTGGCTGTTTTACTCCTTGATGGCGGCAAGGGAGCCATTGCCGTTTTACTTGCAGCCCGTTTTGGCGGTTATGAAGCCTCGCTGGCGGCTGGATTATTCAGTATTCTTGGTCATATGTTTCCGGTCTGGCTGAAATTCAGGGGCGGCAAGGGCGTGGCAACATCTCTTGGCATGCTTCTCGCGCTCGCACCGACAGTTGGCATTGCAACCTGTATTCTCTGGCTTTTAACAGCCCTGATATTCCGTATTTCTTCCTTATCGGCTCTTATCGCTCTTTTTTCTGCGCCGGCGCTCGCGCATTTTCTTTATTCCGAACCAAATCTAACAGGCATTTGCGCTCTTATTTTTCTATTGGTCTGGTTTAAACACCGCGCCAATATTCGCCGTCTTCTCACAGGAGAGGAACCAAAAATTGGAAAGCGTTCTTCCTAACTTCGCTCGGAACGAATAATCCGTAAGGCAGATTCCGGGCGGATACGGTCAAAATATTGCAAGATATCGAGCATACTACCATGATCCACTTGCCGTCTTCCGGAGCGCATCCGATGTGTCTGCAGGAAAATTTTTACAAAATCGGTTTTCTGTATCCTGAACGCCCGACAGGCTATCGCCATCCCTTTGGGACAGGATAATTTAAGGGAATCGTGGATTTTCTTTGAAGATAGCCCTGTATAAACAGAAAACTGGGCAATAAAAGATGCTATATCACCCTTATTCAGGGTTTCCATCATGTCATCCATGCCCAGCATTTTCAAGGATGCTTTCTGGGTTGCCTCATTGATCATTTTCTCGGTCGGCATAAAAACAGAGACCGTTTGTGGCGTAACAAACTCAAGAATAATTTCATCTGCAACAGCCTGTGCTTCACGATCATTCACACCGAAAAAGGCAGAAATATATTCCTGCAGTTCTTTTCCGACATGTCTATATAATTTTCGTGCCAGATCTTCCGGAATTTCCGGACGCATCAGCAATGGCCTTGCAATATCATCATGCTCTTTTGCTGTGCCCCCCCAGAATACCCAGCGCATATTTTGTCAGCCTGATCCGTTCATTTTGCGAGAGAATAACAGCCGTTCCAAAATCTCCCGAATCAACAAGCATATCAATCGCTTCATTACTCAGCCTGCTCCGTTTTGCAATTGCCTGCCAGTAAGCAGCACCCCGGGATTTGATAATATAGATAATATCAAGATCACTCAAAACAGTGCTTTTCTCCAGCATGGGAGAGGCTACCGTAATCTCGTCATTGGCCAGATGTAGAACAAGACGCAAAGGTATATTATCAAGCGTTGCCAGTTTTTCTGACAGAACCCCCCGCAACTCCGTTTCGGCACGGCGCATCAGAGCAATAAGAATATCGGCGAGCAGCTCCTGTTCTTTACCATTAATATCGGCCTCGAACAAACTCACAACAGCATGACTTAATTCCGTCCGTGCTGCAGGCATATCCTGCTTCGCCAGTGCATATAATTTATGGCTGTCATATAGCTTCACCAGAAGCGGCGCAACATGCGGCGAATTATCAAATTTATTCAGGTTCATAATATTCACGACCTCGTTCAATAGATTTTCACTCTTATATTCATTTCACATATGACATCTTCCTGACAAAAATGTCAGATGCGCCCTGTTGAAAGGGCGGTGAAACGGCGGGCATTTTCTTTTTTATACGGTGAAAGTCTGCACTTGATACGATTGAATACTGTTACAAAACCAGCATCAGGAACGCATTGCGAACTTCCCCCTCACACTTCCTTTTATACGCCTGATTTATTGACAAGCCGTTAATATGCAACAAAATCCAGAATTATTATTTTTGAGGGCTATATAAAGATTTTCTTAAAACTTTGACGATAGAATGGTATAGTAGCATGAAGAATTTACGATAATTTTAAACCAGTCTATAGCAACAATAGTGGGAATATCATAATGGTCGGTCCAGTTAACGGCGCATCAGCACAACAAGTCGCGATTGCCAATCCGTTCCAGCAGGAAAATACACGGCAGACCCAGGACATCCAGAAAAAAGCACAGGAAACAGCCCGCGCCCAGTCGCCATCCGAAACCCGCGAAACAGAGCGCGACGAACAAAACAACCAGCAACAGCTTCGCACGGCATCATCATCCAGTGCCAACACACAGCCCTCCGGCGGCGGTCAAGGACGCGGCAGCATTGTTGATATTTCAGTGTAAATCTACGGTTTTGGAAGGGCAACAACCGCAGAAGCCGATGATTTTTCTTTTTTTTCTTAATGCTCTACCAAGAATCATTTCCAGAAACCCATAATTTCCATTGTTTCTGCGATCATGGGATCGGCGACGGCACGGGCGCGAACGGCACCTTTGCGCAGGATATTATCAATTTCGGCCTTGTCACCCATCAGTTCGTTCATCCGCTTTGTCATCGGCGCGAGTCTGGCCACAGCCAGATCTGCCAGTGCGGGTTTGAATTCACTAAAAGCTTTACCACCAAATTCCTTTAAAACCGCCTCTTTGTCACTGTCAGCCAGTGCCGCATAGATCGTAACCAGATTAAGCGCCCCTGCCCGATTTTCCAGCTCTTTCAGCGCATAGGGCAAAGGCTCCGGATCGGTCTGGGCTTTGCGGATTTTTTTGGCAATCATATCGGCATCATCGGTCAGATTAATCCGGCTCATATCACTTTCTGCGGATTTACTCATTTTTTGTGTGGCGTCACGCAGAGACATCACCCGTGTGGCGGCTCCCATAATATAAGGCTCCGGCTGGATAAAATGCGCCACATTATAACGTGTGTTAAAGGTACTGGCGATATCCCGCGCCAGTTCCAGATGCTGCTTCTGGTCATCGCCCACGGGGACATGCGTTGCCCTGTAAAGCAGAATATCAGCCGCCATCAAAACCGGATAGGCAAACAAGCCAAGTCCAGCACGTTCTTTATGCTTTCCGGCTTTATCCTTGAACTGGGTCATGCGTTCCAGCTTGCCCATTTGTGCAATGGTGGCGAGCAGCCACATCATTTGCGAGTGACCGGGCACAGAAGACTGTACAAATAGTGCCGATTTATCCGGATCAACACCGCCGGCAATATAGGCCGCCGCAATTTCCCGGGTAGCATCCAGCAACCCGTCACGCTCGTAAGGCTGTGTAATGGCATGGAGATCAACCACACCATAAAAGCACTCCCCGCCTTCATCCTGCAATCTCACCCAGTTTTTAAGCGCCCCGAGATAGTTCCCCAGATGAAGATGGGAGGTCGGCTGCATACAGGATAAAATACGTTTGGTCATTTTGTTTCCTTTTTATTATATTATGCTGCGCAATTTAAAATGCAAAATACGCGAAGTCACGTAAAGTTTTATCAAAACCTATTCCCCGTGATGCCGGAAGATCCAGAAACGCATGGCCAGAAAATTGAAAACCATTGCAATCACGGCGCCAAGCGCAACCGCCAGCACCGGATAATGTGCCAGAAAGGGCGAACCTAGAATTCCTGCGCAGTAAATCCCGAAATTCAGGGCAAGGCCAATGGCATTGCCGGCTAGATAAGGGAGAAAAGATTCACGGAAACTTTTATGCCTCATCCCGAATGTAAAGCCACGATTAAGATACCATGTCACCAGCACTGCCACAAAAAAGGAAGGGATTCGCGCCAGAAGAGGATCAAGTCCCGAAAGACCCAGAATAACTTGCAACAATCCTGCATCGGTACAGAACCCTGCCACACCGACAAGACCAAAGCGCATTATTGTTTTAAGCTCGCTGTCTTTCATTTTCTCATGCCTGCCGGAATATTTTTTAAAGCTGTTCACGATACCATTTTCACGCTGGATAAAAAAGAACAGGATGCGCTATAGTTACGGTATTTACTGAATTTTATGGTGAGGAGATCACTCCGTGCTGCTGTCAATGACGATTAAAAATGTTGTTCTGATTGATCAGCTAACGGTCACATTCAATGATGGTTTTTGCGCTCTGACCGGAGAAACAGGGGCGGGAAAATCAATCCTGCTGGATTCTCTGGGGCTGGCACTGGGCGGGCGCTCCGAGTCCGGCCTTGTCCGGCACGGCACGGAACAGGCGCAGGTTAGCGCGGTTTTTCATGTTCCTCTTTCCCATCCCGTTCATGCGCTTTTGAGTGAACAGGGTATAGACAGCGAGGAAACCCTGATCCTGCGCCGGATTGTCAAAGCCGATGGCGGCAGCCGCGCCTTTCTCAATGACCAGCCAGTCAGCGCCGGATTACTGCGCCAAACCGGTGAACTTCTTGTAGAGATTCACGGCCAGTTCGAGACGCAGGGGCTCCTTGATCCCAAAAGCCACCGCGCTTTGCTTGATGACTATGCCGGCATTAAAACTAAAGACATCCTGCAACGATGGCAGGACTGGCGTACGGCGCAGCAGGATCTGGACACCGCGCAGCAGACCATGGAAAAAGCCCGCGCTGAAGAAAATTATCTGCAGCAGGCACTGGAAGATCTTGACGGGCTTTCCCTGAAAGAAGGAGAAGAAGACACACTGGCGGCACTACGCGAACGCCTGATGAAACGCGACCAGACAATCCAGAGCCTTAATCTTGTTTATGAAACCCTGACCGAAGTGGAAACCATGATTGGCACGGCAGGACGGCATCTGGAAAAAATCGGCGATGACGGGCAGGAGCTTCTGGCCGGACTGGATCGCAGCCATGCGGAGATGCAGGAGGTTATCAGCGGTATCCGGAACTTTTCTTCAGAACTTGAAGAGAATGAATATTCACTGGAAGACATTGACGAGCGCCTGTTTACCCTGCGCGGGCAGGCACGCAAGCATGGTTGTACAGTCGACGGGCTTTTCAGGAAACGCGAAGAACTGGCAAGACAGCTTGGCATGATCGAAGCGCAGGATGATCTTCTGGCCACGTTAACAAAGAATGTCGAGTCGACCCGCGCCACTTATATAAAAATCGCGCAGGATACCAGCGAAAAACGGCAGAAAGCTGCGCGAAAACTTGACAGTCTGGTGGCAAAAGAACTGCCTCCGCTCAAACTTGAAAAAGCACAGTTCATAACGCAGCTTGAAAAAATGGAAGAAAAGGACTGGGGCGGACATGGGATGGATTCCGTGCGTTTTCTTGTCTCCACCAATCCGGGCAGCGCCCCCGGTTCGTTACATAAAATTGCCTCGGGCGGGGAAATGGCACGTTTCATGCTGGCACTTAAAGTCGTGCTGGCAGAGATTGGTACGGCAGGGAGCCTTGTCTTTGACGAAGTCGATAGCGGGATCGGCGGCGCAACCGCCAGCGCCGTTGGTGAAAGGCTGGCACGGCTTGCGCAATCAAAACAGATTCTTGTCGTCACCCACGCCCCGCAGGTTGCCGCCTGCGCCGCGCATCACTGGATTGTTCTCAAAGACGGAACTAAAAATATTACCACGCGAGTCATCGCACTTGAAAAACCGGAGGACCGACGCGAGGAAATCGCCCGTATGCTTGCCGGTGCAGAAATCTCTCCTGCGGCGCGTGCGGCTGCCGATCAATTACTGGAAACAGGAACATAATGTTTTTTATGATGTCATAAATGCGCCCGCCCATTCCAAAGCAGGCTTTTTTTCCTGAACAGGTTTTGGGGCTGGCCTGTCAACAATAACCCAGTCACCTTTGGCAACTTTATTAAAACGGTTGATACCACTGGCTTCTCTTGTATACAAACCAAGGCAGCCAAGAGTCCACATAGCACCAAAAGCGGGTGACAGACATGTTGTAGCAATGTTAAATGTAAAATTCATACCAAAATCAATTAAATAAAAACGCTTCGCTTCCTCAACCGGAATACCGTAACGATTCAAAGTGAGCGCTGTTCGGCCATCCGGTTTTTTATCAATACATTTTTCTTCTATATTCTCTCTGGAAAATCCCGAACGCATTAATCTCTCATATTCATAATTTCTTCCTTTTTCAGCCAACACAGATAAATTGCAAGCAACCATCACAGCGCTAAAAAAAAGAACAGTTTCCAATGATTGTTGTAATGCCGTAGTCAATAAAGCACTCAATGCGATAGAGAGCCCCACAGCTTGGACATCTGCTGCTTTATAAAAAGACGTGCGCAGCTTTTCCGGTTTACCGTCTGCTCCGATCGGATCCCCAAGCAACGAAATATAGCGATCTTTTTCCCATTCTGGTGGCATTTCATCCCTTTGTTTTCAATAACACGGTCATCGCAACTAATAATTGACCCCACCGTGAAGAAGACTATATACTGGGTTTATCAGTAATGTCTATATTTCCCGTCCTTTGTGGCGGGCTTCGTTTTTTGGAGACGAAATTTTTTATAATGAAGAGAGAACGATCATGGAAAAAATTCCTATGACTAAAAAAGGGTACGAAGCCCTTGAAAAAGAATTAAAAAAATTAAAAAGTGAAGACCGTCCCACTGTCATACAGGCTATTGCCACCGCACGGGAGCATGGCGATTTAAAAGAAAACGCTGAATATCACGCTGCGCGGGAGCAGCAAAGCTTTATCGAAGGCCGGATTCAGGAACTGGAAGCTGTGACCTCGAAAGCGCAGATTATTGATATTTCGGCTTTAAATGGCGATACCGTTAAATTCGGCGCCCGCGTTCTGATCGTTGATGAAAACACCGATATAGAAGTCACTTACCAGATTGTAGGTCATTACGAAGCCAATGCCGATGAAGGCAAGCTTTCAGTTCAGGCGCCTGTATCCCGCGCCCTTATCGGCAAAGCTGTGGGGGATAGTGTCGAGGTTCATACACCGCAGGGAAAAAGAAGCTATGAAATTCTGGAAGTGTCTTTTCAGGAATAGTCAAACTTCAATCGGCACACCCGGCACTTCTTTCGAAGCACGAATGGCAAGAGAAGATTTAACAGATGTCACATTCGGTGCTGCCGTTAGATTCTCCGTCAGGAAATGCTGGTAATCATCCCAGTCGTAAGCGACAATCTTTAATAGAAAATCTGTTTCTCCCGCCAGCATCCAGCACTCGCGCACCTTATCCCATGACTGAACCAGATCTTCAAATTTTTTCAAATCCGATTCGGCCTGACTGACGAGTTTAACCTGCGCAAGAATGGTGACACCGAATCCCATGGCTGCCGAATCAATTTTCGCATGATATCCTGTGATAAAACCGCTTTCTTCCAGCGCCCGTACCCGCCGCAGACAGGGCGGGGCAGAAATTCCGGCTTCTTTTGCCAATTCTACATTTGTAATACGTCCGTTTTCCTGAAGATTCTTTAAAATTTTGCGATCAATTTTGTCGAGCTTAACACGTTTCATAAAAAACTGCCGTTTGTAATAGGTGTAAGTAAAATAATTGTCTAAATAGATACCAGATTGGTATAAAGTTGCGCAAGCTTTTGCGCAAGAGGATTTTTTAATTTTGAAAGTTTTTAAGATATGACCCATTGCTGGATTGTCACAGAAGGTATGGCTGGCACAGAAAACCAATGCCTTGGTGTCGCAGAATATCTGGGTATGACACCCGTTATCAAACGAATCGGATTACGTCAGCCATGGAAAAGCCTGTCTCCTTTTCTGGGATTTGAATACGCTTGCACTTTTACGGGCGATGCCCTCGAACCACCCTGGCCGGATCTTGTACTGGCTTCCGGTCGCAAAGCCATTGCTGCGGCACGTTATATTAAAAAAGCCAGCGGCGGTAAAAGTTTTACTGTCCTGATACAGGATCCCCGCGTTTCCCCCGGACAATTTGATCTTGTGGCCGTTCCCGCACATGATCCGGCACGCGGAGAGAATGTGATCGTGACAATGGCGGCCCCCAACCGGATCACAACACAAAAACTTGCCGAAGCACGTACCGCATTTTCCGGTACACTGTCCCCGCTTCCCACCCCCCGTATTGCCGTATTGATCGGCGGGAATAGCAAGGCTTACCAGATGACAGACGCCATCACAGAAGATCTTGCAACGCATCTTATGGCACTGGCAGAGCAAGGATATGGCATCATGGTCACGGCCTCGCGCCGGACAGGAGAAGAGAACGAAAAAATTCTGAAGAAAACCCTTACCCATAAAAATATTTATTACTGGGACGGAACCGGTGACAATCCTTATTTCGGTTTTCTGGGCTGGGCAGATTTTATTCTGGTTACAGCAGACAGCGTTTCAATGCTCTCCGAAGCCGCGACCACAGGAAAACCTGTTTACATGATCCCGCTTGAGGGGGGCACAAAGCGGTTTGACCTATTTCATGAAAATCTTATAGGGCACGGCATAATCCGGAAATTCGAAGGCACACTAACAGCTTACGATTACCCGAAGCTTGATGATGCGAATCTTATTGCGCAAGAAATTAAAAAACGGCTTTACCCATGACAAATCGCCCTTTAAGACTATCTCATTCAGCAAAAGGGAAAGAAAAATGAGTGAGACACAGCATACAAAAGTCCTGATTATCGGCTCCGGTCCGGCAGGTTACACAGCGGCCATTTATGCAGCCCGTGCCAACCTTGCGCCAACTCTGATACAGGGAATACAGCCGGGCGGCCAGCTCACTATTACCACCGATGTTGAAAATTACCCCGGCTTTGCCGATGTGATACAGGGTCCCTGGCTTATGGAGCAGATGAAGGCACAGGCCGCGCATGTCGGGACAAAACTTGTCACCGATCTGATCGTCGATGTTGATCTTGATACACACCCGTTCAGAGCCACCGGGGATTCCGGTACAATTTATACGGCAGAGGCTCTTATCATCGCCACCGGTGCCACAGCACGCTGGCTTGGCATCCCTTCCGAAAAAGAATTTATGGGCAAAGGCGTGTCGGCCTGTGCCACTTGTGACGGATTCTTCTATCGCGGCAAGGAAGTTGCCATTGTCGGCGGCGGCAATACTGCTGTGGAAGAGGCTCTGTTCCTGACCAACTTCTGCCGCAAAGTCACGCTCATTCACCGCCGCCATGACTTACGTGCCGAACGTATTATGCAGGAGCGTCTGTTTAACCATGAGAAAATCAACATTATCTGGGATAGCGTTGTCGATGAAGTTCTGGGCGATGACACAGGGGTTACGGGACTCTGTCTTAAAAATATTAAAACGAACGAAACCTCGGAAATAAAGGTACACGGATTTTTTGTCGCAATCGGCCACGACCCCGCCACCAAAATTTTCAAAGACAAGCTTGATATGGATAACCATGGTTATATTCTCACCGCGCCGGACTCCACGGCAACCTCTATCCCCGGTGTCTATGCGGCAGGAGACGTCAAGGATAAAATATACAGACAGGCCGTCACAGCCGCCGGAATGGGCTGTATGGCAGCTCTTGAAGCCGATAAATATATTGCAGCACTGGAGGCCGTGCCAAAAGCACAGGCCGCAGAATAGTTTTTTCATAAAAAAATTGACATTTTTTTTAGTTTTCCCTAAAGTAGCCGATATAATTTGAAATCAGGGAATATTCATGAAACTTACAGCGCGCCTTGGGTCTTTGGCTCTTATATTTGCACTTGCGGCACCCTCTTCTGCCTTTGCTCATCATAAAGAGGACATTGCCGATCTGGCCGAAAAGGTTTTACCTGCAATCGTTTCTGTTATCACCCATATAACTCCGAAGAATATTGCAACGAAATCTGCTCCAGAAAGCTCTCCTAAAGATCCTTCCAATGAATTACCGGACAAGACTCTTAAGCCTCAAGAAACACCATTAACATCCGGTGGATCGGGAATCATCATTGACGGCGATAACGGCTATATTGTGACCAACAGCCATGTCACACAAGCAGGGGACAAATATACAGTTGTTCTACAAAACGGCGAGACATTTGAAGCAAAAATGGTCGGCACAGATGAACGCGGTGATATCACTGTTTTACAGGTCAATACCGGATATAAACTCCCCGAAGCGTCTCTGGGCAATAGCGACAACCTTCGTGTCGGAGAGCATGTTATTGCCGTAGGCAATCCATTTGCTCATTTGCCCGGCTCTGTGTCGGTTGGCATCATCTCGGGACTTCATCGGAATATCAACATCAACCCCACTGATGATTTCATCCAGACCGATGCGGCCATAAACTCTGGAAATTCCGGTGGCCCTTTATATAATTTTCATGGAGAAGCCATAGGCATTAACACAGCCATTTATTCGCCAATGAACAGTGGTTCAATTGGGATCAATTTTGCTATCCCCATAAATATAGTCAAAGATATTGCCACCCAGCTTATCAAATACGGAGAAGTACACAGAGGCGGACTCGGTATTGTTGTAACAGATATTATGGATGAGCATGTTGAAAAATTAAAACTGAAAAAAGCAGAAGGCGTCGTGATTGCACAAATAGTAAACGGAAGCCCGGCAGCAAAAGCCGGGTTAAACATTAACGATGTTATTCTTGGCTTTAATGATAACCCGGTCAAAAATACACGTGACCTTGTTCTGGCTTTATCAAAATTAGAGACCGAGCAATCTGTCAATATCACTGTCCTGCGCAATGGCAAGGAAATAACGCTTCCCATTACAATAGAGATGAAAAAAGAAAACGCAGCTCACGTGCCGCCCCCCTCATCATTCCAGCCCCCCGCTCTATCAAACTAAACTTTTCCACAGCTTTATCAGGAGCAAGATGAGTCTGCTATAGATTTAACAGTGCGGTTCATGCGAATCATAGGTCGTGACATATTTAAAGCTATCGTCATTTCGCTTTACTTTTTTTACATGGAAACGATTATATTTCTCTTTTGACTTCCCTTCTATAAATCGGTTACAGATACATCATGGCAAACGACGAAAAAGAAATTTTGCGTTACGACAAAATGGTTGAGAATGCCCTGCGCGGCGTTGTCAGAAAAGCGGTGGAAGAGGTGATGGCTGATGGCCTGCCGGATGACCATCATTTTTACATTACATTTATGACCGATTTTCCCGGGGTTGATATTCCCGATTATCTACGTGACCGTTACCCGGGGGAGATGACGATTGTCCTGCAATACCAGTTTTATGATCTGAATGTCGATAAAGACAAGATGAATGTCACGCTTTCCTTTAATAACGTGCCCGAACGTCTTGTGATCCCGCTTGCCGCCATTACGATTTTTGCCGACCCTTCGGTTAACTTTGCGTTGCAGTTCCAGCCACTGGGAGAAGACGGGGGACCCGATTTTGATCCCGATGATTTCCTTGATGATGACGAGAGTGAAAAAGAGGATAGCAAAGACAAAAAAAGCAGCGAGAAAACCGGAGAGGTTGTCTCCCTCGATAAATTCCGTAAAAAAGATTAACGCGCTTAAATGACTTATAAACCACCGCTGCCGGATCACGAACCACACAAGGTTTTTATCCATAAAGGGGTCTGCGTTGATCATGCTCGCAACGATAGAGCCGTTCCCTATAAAATATATTATCCGGTTGCCAGGGATCTAAAATCCTTACCAGTGATCCTCTGGTCACATGGACTTGGTGGTGGCCGCGATGGCGCGGCATTTCTAGCGCGCTATATCGCCTCTCACGGCTATGTCATGGTGAACCTGCAGCATCAGGGCACAGATACATCCCTCTGGGAAGGCAAGCCTGGACACCCCTGGGACGTTATCAAAGCCGCCCATATCCCGCGGCAGGATACGCTGGATCGGTTTCATGACGTGCCATTCCTTCTTGATTGTCTGCCCGATATTGCCAGAGAAAATCCGGATATTGGCACTCATATGGATCTTGGTAAAATCGGCATGTCCGGTCATTCTTTCGGCGCGCTCACCACGCAGGTCATGGCAGGACAACCCTTTCCCGATAAAGATGATAAACCAACATCCCTCAGGGAGACCCGTTTTAAAGCCGGAATCTTGTACAGCTTCGTTCCCATGAAACATTTAACCAGTGAAGCGCCTGAAAAAATATATGACGACATGACACTGCCACTTTTCTTTATGACCGGAACAGATGATGAAAACCCGATCAGTGGACAGGGTTATCAATACCGTATGCCGGTATTCGATCATGCCGGATGTCCAGAAAAAGCTTTACTGGTACTAAAGGAAGGTGACCACATGGTATTTGCCGGCAGTCGCGGCAAACTGGAAAGTCATCCCAAACGGCATCTTCACGAGAATATTATAAAAACAGCCTCGCTGGCTTACTGGGAAGCCTATTTGAAAGAGAATAAAGAGGCCAGACAATGGCTCACTGGAAACGGCCTGAAAAACTGGCTTGGCGAAGAAGGCCAGTACGAATTCAAGAGAAAATCATCCGCACCGGATCATGCCAATAACATCAGACCAACATCCCCGGCGTAAAATTTTTCTGCGCTCTATTTCGTAAGCTGAAGAAAAACATCCTCAAGGTCACTCTCATCAGTCGAAATATCGGCAATCCCGTAACCTTCCTTTCCAATCAGATCAATCATCTGGCCAACGACCTGTTCACCGGGGCTATAGCGGCATTTGACAGAGCGGTTTCCTTGTTTTTCGGCATGAAACTGGGTCAGCCCTGCGGGAATATTTTTAAGCTCTCTGTCCAGCCGGAACGTAATTTCCTTTTGGTCGATCCGTGCAAGAAGTGTTTCCTTTTCCTCGCACACAACAATTTTTCCATGATTAATAATCGCAATCATATCGCAAAGCGCTTCAGCTTCTTCAAGATAATGCGTGGTTAGCAAAACCGTTACGCCGCTGCGGCTCAAATCACGCACATTGACCCACAGCTCCCGTCGCAACTCAATATCAACACCTGCCGTTGGCTCATCAAGCACAAGAATCGGGGGCGTATGCACCATCGCCTTTGCCACCATCAGCCGCCGCCTCATACCGCCGGACAAGGTGCGGGTATAGGAATCCGCCTGCTGTTCCAACCCCACCAGCTTTAAAAGCGCCATGGTGCGCAGTTCGGCCTTAGGAACACCATAGAGGCCGCCCTGAATATTAAGCAACTGGCGCGGTGTAAAAAACGGGTCGTAATTAATTTCCTGCGGCACAACACCAATGGCGGCTTTGCCCTGTCGCGGATCTTTATCAATATCCGTATCCCAGACATGGATAGATCCTGACGTTTTCGTGACAAGCCCCGCCAGAATATTGATGATTGTTGATTTTCCTGCCCCATTCGGCCCCAGAAGCGCAAAAATAGACCCTTTGGGAATGGTAAGACTGACATCATCCAGAGCAACTTTTTCAGGGCTGCGTCCGGATTTTTTATAAATCTTCTTCAGATTTTTAATCTCGATAGCGAATTCAGGCATCATCACTTCATTAGAGTTACAGAACACGCAGAAAGGCAGAAGGACAAATCAGTTCAGGCCGCTTGCGCTTTCTGTGTGGCCTCAACGACTTTCTGCGCGGCATCTGCCAGATTTTCCGCTGCAATGATGGGCAAACCTGATTTTAATAAAATTTCCTTGCCTTTTTCAACATTGGTGCCTTCGAGACGGACAACCAGCGGCACACTTAAACTCACCTCTTTTGCTGCCGCAACCACGCCCTCGGCAATGACATCACATTTCATAATGCCGCCAAAGATATTCACCAGAACACCTTGAACATTTTTATCAGACAGAATCAGCTTGAAAGCTGCCGTGACTTTCTCCCTGTTCGCGCCACCGCCAACATCAAGAAAATTCGCAGGATGACCGCCATAAAGCTGGATAATATCCATCGTTGACATTGCAAGTCCTGCGCCATTGACCATGCAGCCTATATTGCCGTCAAGCGACACATAGGACAGATCATATTCATGGGCAATCCGTTCTTTTTCATCTTCTTCTGACTCATCGCGCATTCCGGCGACCTGGGATTGACGGAACAGAGCGTTTTCATCAAAATTCATTTTTGCGTCCAGCGCCATAACGCCACCCGCCTCTGTAACAATCATGGGATTGATTTCAACGATAGAGGCATCAAGATCGGTAAAAGCCTTATATAGCGCCATAAAAAACTTCACCGCGCTTTTATTGGAATCCCCCGCCAACCCAAGCGCAAACGCAAGCTTGCGGGCATGGAATGGCCACATACCGGTTGCCGGATCAATTCCGACCTTATGAATTTTCTCCGGGCTTGACTCGGCGACTTCCTCAATATCCATACCACCTTCGGTTGAGACCATAAACGTCACGCGGGATGTCGCACGATCCAGAACGACCGAACAGTAATATTCTTTTGAAATATCAACGCCATCGGTGATGTAAAGCCGTTGCACTTCCTTGCCCTCTGCGCCTGTCTGTTTGGTTACAAGAATCTGGTTCATCATGGCGGAAGCTGCCGCACGAACCTCGTCAATTGTTTTGCAAAGCCTGACACCGCCTTTTCCTTTCGGGTCATTTTTAAAATGTCCGGCACCACGCCCTCCGGCATGGATTTGAGATTTTACCACATAAAGCGGGCCAGGAAGCTTTTCAGCGGCCTTGACTGCCTCATCAACGCTCATCGCCGCAAAACCGTCAGGAACAGCCACGCCATATTTCCGTAGAAGCTCTTTTGCCTGATATTCGTGAATATTCATGGATATAACCCTTCATTTTCCAAGATTCTTAACAATGTGTCTTCTGTCTAGCACGGAAAACAGGCTTTGAAAATACGTGTCTTCCTGGAAAATGATACTATCTAAAGCAAAAATTTATATAAATTTGCGCCTTTTTAAGGGAAAATTAATTAATTTCGTAAAATATAGAGAGGCATAAACAAAAATGGTTAAACACATTTATATGTATAAAGACAAAAGGGACTATTTTGGCCATCAGGGAAGAAACAGGATATAAAGAGAACAAAACGCCGAAAGAAAGCAATGCGGCCTTAAGGGATATTATGGGGAAACCGCTGGCCGCCAGCGAAATAAAACAGCTCAGCAAAATCTTTAATATTCCTGTTGCCGACGACCATAATCCGGAACTAAAAGCAATAGCGCCTGTCAACCAACAAAAAACAAATACAGAGACAATTTCCGGTCAAAATCATTATTCGTTTTCTGATAAAACGTCATTACGTTCCACGCAACCCGGTGATTTTACCGGAAATGAAAAAACTGCTTTTGTTCGGGAGATGCAGACTACCCTGCGGACACAAGAGCCGCAAGAAAACCATCCCCATTCCACTATTGAAACGAACATACATTCTCCTGCTTTAAAGCAGGAAGAAAGTAACTCTAAAGACGAGAGCGTGCCTGAAGTTCATAATCATGACATTCATGCTTTCAAAGCTCGGGCAACGGGAGCAGGCGCAGCAGGTCGTGCACATGTCTATCAGGATCAGAAAGATGGAGGCTCTACCCTTGCCGGCAATGACAAGGATAACGAAGACGACAGCGAAGAGAATGTACGGAACAGACGACTCCGGGAGTTTATCGCACAACAGGACATGATCAATAATCTGAATAGCCAGATTGCCGCTATTGATCTCCGTCTCGAGGACATCAGGAATGAAAGACTACAGCTCCAGAGCTGGGTAAAAGATTATAAACAGCTCCAAACACTAGACGTGGATATTAAAGAAATCCGGAATGATCTGGCCAGCGAAGAAACAAAACTTTTGCAAGCCGAACAAAAACAACAGGACATGCAGACCGAACAGGAGCAGGTTGCCGCAAAAATAGTTGAAATGAATACTATTATTGAAGGGGAGCAGGACGGTCTTGCCAAAATGATGGCAGAACGCGCAAGCTCCGAAGAAACCTTTAAAGAAGCCAAACAACAATTTGAAAACAAATTCGGAATTAAATATCAGGACAATAAATTCTTAGGCAAAGATGCCAACGGGACATTTGTTGAACTTGATGCCGATAAACAGCTTCAGCTTCAAAAGCAGTTTGCGCCGATCCTTGCCTTACGGGAGCGCCATCTTGAAATTATAGCAAAGGAAGATGCCACACTTGATAAAATCAGCCATCTTGACGAACATTCAAAAGCGCTAAAAGCCCGTTACGTGGAACTCAACGAAAAGCTCACGGAAAATGCGGCCACAATAGAAACAATCCGTACAAAAATTGCAGATCTTAAAAGCGCTCTGGAGGAGAAGCAGGAACAATATCAGGCGCTCAACCAGAAATTAAATGATGATCCGGCATTGCAAAAATTTATTGCTGACAATAATCTTGATCCTGATGATCTTGCAGCGATCAGCGCTGCCGCCCAACAAAAAGATTTCAAACTTTCAAACGAGCAGGAATCACTGCTGAAAGAACGGGCAGAACTAAGCGAGCAGGTCAATGAATTGAAACAGTCCTCCCTTCAGGAACGTCAGGCGCTAGATTCTGCTTTGAATTCACAGTCTTCTTTGGGTAAAACGCGTCAGGCACTTGGGGTGGAGGCTCTTGAGGTTGCGCAGGAAAGCAAAGAACTTCACGAGGATCTTTCCCAAATCCAGACAGAAAAAGATTCTTTACGTGATGACTGGCACAAAGCACAGAAAGAATTAAAACTGGCCACCGAGCAACTTGAACAGATTGAAGAACAATCAGAACTTATTGCAAAAAAAGAAGATTTTACTGCTCTGGTCGCTGAGAATGTAACAGAAGATGCGTTGTACATTAATGGCAAACTGGTTTATCAGGATGAAGAAACCGACCAGTATTACTGGAAAGATGAAAACGGTGTCCGGCAGGATTTTGGTTTTCTGGAAGATAAGGGTGTAGGTATCCTGCATGGCGCAAAAAGCATTTTAGGTCTTGCGGACAAAACAGGGAACGAGATTGAAGAGGCACAAAAAATTGCGGCTGAAACCGCAAAGCAAAATGCGGAAATACAGAAACAGAAACAGGCCGCTGAACAGAATATGCAAACAGCCAGTAAAAATCTGGAACGTGTGCAGGAAAAAATGGATGCACAGCAAAAACAGGAAGAAGCGCAACAAGCCCCTTCTTCTCCTGATCAGGACAATCAGTGGAACACCAGCCGTGTGGCGCTATCTGCGGCATCTTCTGATATTGGGGATCCAGAAAAAAGCTCTGCCGCAAATTTCAACGATGCGGCACAAAATATTACATCTCTGCCGGACAATACAATGCCAGCGCCCCTACCAACACAACAGACAATAAAACCACCTGCCGAGCAATTCGGGCTTGGCGGCTAGAAAGAACGAGGGTAACTCCTGTATGGCAATAGAGCAAAATACGTTCAATCTACAGAAGACATTCCATGCAAAAGGCAAACCCGATGCCGGAGATCTACCGTTTCAGGAAATAACCCGGAACGGTGATATTCTATCGCTTTTTATGGGATTTCTTGTCATGGCGCTTGGTGAGGATTCCCCTCTATTCTCCCTGCTTGCCGGGTTATCCGGAAATATGGGGCGACAGGAAGGCGATGCCGTCTATATTAAACGCCATCCGGATGCCCCGCATAGCTCCGGCAAATCGGTTGATCTGTCAAGATTTAGTCTGGAAGATGATTTTCCTGAAGATATAAAGTTTATAAAAGCAGAGCGATCGGGAAACAGTATTATTTACACAGGTGAAAATGGCGAGGAAGTCATTAAACACCGTAAAAACACCACAGAGGCCTCCCGTTCATGGGTCAATAACAATCCCGGCAATCTTGAATATGGAGATTTTGCCAAAAGCCGTGGCGCAATTGGCACGGACGGACGCTTTGCCATTTTCCCCAGCCCCGAAAGCGGCATGAAAGCACAGGCAAGCCTGCTGCAATCGGGAAACTATAAAAATCTGACGATCGAACAGGCTATCCACCGTTACGCACCGAGCCATGAAAACAACACGAACCGATATGTCTCAATTATTGCCAATGCCGCCGGAGTCGATAAAAGCACAAAAATGTCCGATTTAAAGCCTGGACAAATGATCAATGTTGTCAAAGCCATGGCAAAACATGAAGGCTGGAAAGAAGGGTCGATTCTTCAGGATATAAAAGTCGCAGAAAAAACAACCCCTGCCGCCACATCTGATGACAACATCCCGAAACCGCTCATGACAGCCGATGCCTCGAATATCGTGACGGAAAAACCTGCGGCTCCTGCAATACCTGCTCTTTAGGGCGGCAAGGCAGAATCAAATATGTTCTGTCTCGAAAACACCGCTCCAGCTTTTCCTCAGAGCCCTGTCAATCTCGCCTGGAAAAACAGTCTGCCCCCTTAATTCTGCCAGCGATGTCACGCCATAATCGCGGATACCACAAGGAACAATCCCGTCAAAATGGGAGAGATCCGGATCAATATTAATCGCAATCCCGTGATAGGATACCCAGCGCCGTATCCGCACACCGATGGCAGCTATTTTAGCCTCTCCCTCCGGTGTCACCACCCAGATTCCAATACGCCCTTCACGCCGCTCTCCCGTCACACCAAGCAGAGCAAGGCTGCGGATAATCCATTCTTCAAGCTGCCAGACATATTTGCGGATATCCGGTGTATTCTGCCGCTTTTTCAAGTCAAGCATCACATAGGCCACACGCTGTCCCGGCCCATGATAAGTATATTCTCCGCCCCGTCCGGCTTTGTAAACCGGAAAACGGGATTCGAGCAGATCCTCATCCCGCGCACTCGTTCCCGCCGTATAAAGCGGAGGATGTTCCAGAAACCAGATCAGTTCTTCTGCATCCTGCTCGCGAATAGCCGCAACTCGCGCTTCCATTTCTGCAAGTGCAGTCTCGTAATTGACAAAGCCATCGCTCATTTTGATTTCCATAGATTTACAGTATGTCCTTTTTTCAGACGAAACAAGACTCTTCCTGCTTGCGAAAGAAAGCAATATTTGTTAAGAACGCGGCTCTACCCTCTTTTTATACACGGTATGCGGTCGTGGCGGAATGGTAGACGCGCAGCGTTGAGGTCGCTGTGGGAGCAATCCCGTGGAAGTTCGACTCTTCTCGACCGCACCAATAAAAATGGCACAAAATCAATAAATTAAACAATAATTTCAACAACTTAACCACAACAACCCTTTTAAAAATTTTCTCTATTTACAAATGACAGGTAATTTTGATACACAGTCTGCAACACAGATTGATACACAGGATACATCACAAAATAATATCGCTTGGAACGTATCCGGACTAAATGCCTGATTATTTTTTTAAATGTTAGCATAAAAAAACACCGCAGACGGATCTGTGGTGTTTATGTACTGAATATATTCCTAATTAAGTGTTCGTGTCAAGATAATTTTTATGGGTCATGTGGTGTAGAAAGTCCCTGCAATAGCGCTTTCCATTGCGCAAAGTCGTATAATGCGTCCGATATCTATCCGCACCATTTGATTATTTCTTCACCAAAGCCCCTCAGGATGGCGTAGACGGCTTGTTATAAAGATACTCCACAAGCCCTGAAAAACTCTGTCCGCGAAGGGGATCTCCGATCGTTTCCAGAAGTTTGTTACATTCTCCGTTTGTCAAGGTCTCCAGACTTTTGCCATGACGGTTTAGCGCTAATTCGAAGATTGCCGCGCATGTTTCCGGACTGTGCTTTTTTTTCCTACTGAAAAAACCGGTCTTGTTTGCAGAGCGGGCAAGAGCAGCCGCTATTTCGGGAACACGTTCTGCCCCTGCTCTGTTAAAATCATTCTGTATATCCGGAGAACGAAGCGTGTGCTGCACCAGAAAATTATTACTGCCATAGATAATATTGCCTTCCACGCCGGCAGCCAGAACAACACCGCCATTATATTCAATATAACTCATTAAATTGGCAATTGTTGTCCCCTGCTCGACCCAGCCATCAACAATGATAAAATATTCTTGTTTATCATTGTCCGGATCAAGAAAAGGAAAAGCACTCTTCTGCAAATCCGGATCAACAGCAAAACAATGTCTGTTCGTTAAGGTATGGAGACAGGACTGGTCTTCAGAACGCCCCAGGTCACTTTCCTCATAAATAGAATCTGCGCGCACCCACTCAGTATCGGGAGCAACACGAGTCATACTCGTTTTGAAATTCTGCGCCACATCGGTTGCTGCATTGACATGCCCTTTTCTTTTTTCAGGATGCTTATGCGGATAGGCGATATTAATACGTCCGGCCTCTTTTAAATTTGTGCCATATAACGCAAGCTGCCGATCCAGAACCTCCAGAATGCAAGCGCTGCTTTTCCTTGATAGCCCCATAATATCCGGAAAATCAGCACGAATAGCGTTCCGTTTGTCAGGATTGGACAAATCTCTGAAAACGGCACCTGATTCTGTTATTTTTTCCATTGTCGCGTGCATAAAAACTTTTTTCTGTATTTAGGATACTACAAACTCTATAGTTTCATTATAATTAAAATCCCCATCCTTTTGGAGAGACAGGCGTTTTCTGCAAAATAGAGACAAAACTTAAAAAATCACACCTGTTTTTATAATCCCTGCCATCCAGCGTTTCCAGAATTCTATTACATTCCCCGTTTGTCAGGCTTTCCAGACTATGTCCATGACGATTTAAGGCCTTTTCAAACATTACGACACATTGCATCTCCCCATAATGTTTCCTTGCCTTGAAAATCCCGCTTTTCTGGTTTGCAGAACGAGCAAATGCTGCCGCCAATTCGGGAACTCTGTTCCCCTTTATCATAGGGTCAAGTATAGAACTTCCCGCTTCTACAGCAGGTTTCTGCTGTGCCAAAAACCTGTTTTCGACAAGGATAGGACTGGCAACACCCGCCAGAAGCACCGCTCCGTCATTATGTTCAATAAATCCCATGAGATTGGCAAATGTTGTTCCTTGTTCAATGACATCATCAACAAGAATAAAAAATTCCTTTTCTTTATTCTGCGGATCAAGAAAAGGGAAACGTTGTTTCTGTAAAGCAGGGTCAACAGCAAAACATTGCCGAACTGTCAAAGTATGACGGGCAGATTGATCCTCGGAACGCCCCAGAGGTTTTGTTTCATAAATTGAACCCGCAAGAACCCAGTCTATTTTTGGTAGAACCCGCAACATTTTTTTCCTGAAAATTCTGGCAACAATTGCGCCGCGATTGATATAATCTCTCCCTACATCAGGATGCTTTCTGGGATAGGCAATATTTATACGGTCTATCTCTTTTAATCTGATCCCCTGTTTCTCCAGCGCTTCTTCCATCAAATGCAGAATGGAGCGCCCCTCACCGCGCAAACTGATTACATCCGGAAAATCCGTACGAATCGCACGTCTTTTCCCGGGATTCGTTAAAACCCTGATTGTCGCGGCAAGCGCGGGAACTGTTGTCATTGTCATCCGCATATTTTTATGACCTAAAAATGATATAAAACACTCCACTTTTATTACCATAACTTATTATAAAAATCAATATTATTTTGACAAATCCCTGTAATGCATGATATGTAAAATTATTATATAGAATAGACAGGAAAAATATGACAGTTCTCTCATTTACACGTTCCTTTGCCATGATCGGCGAAACACTGACAAAAGACCGTGAACTTATAAAAGACACAGCACACCGCTTTGATAGCTGGCTGGAAAACCGTGGTCTTTCGAAGAACTTTCGCTATGCCGCCTATGGAACAGCCATGCTTGGTAGCGCTTTTGCCGCTGCCGCCGATCCTGTTCAGGCGCTGGGTGTTTTATCATTTGGCGTTATACAAATGGGGATGGTTGCACGTAATAATAGTAATAAGCGCACGAATATATTTTTAGGCGCGGCAATGATGGCTCCTCATATGTATATGTTAGGTGCTTACACAGCAGCTTTACAAGTTGCGGTGTTAGGCATACGTGCTTACACGATGAATGTTATTAATGATGATTGCTATAAAACCAGAATTGGCGTGAGCACTGCTTTTCTGGCAGCAGGTTTTGGAATTTCGGCCACATTTGTTCCTGTTACATCGGTTTTAACAGCTCTTCCACTCGCGGCCATGACTTTTGGAACGTTTGCGGATGCCTGTCCCGATCATATGAGTCATACGGCAAGAGCTTTACGGATTATTGCGCTATCCTTACTCACGCCATATCACGCCCTATATTCTGGATCTATTGCCGGTCTTGCCAATGAAACAATTGGCGGGATAAATCTAACCCGCACGGCAGTTCAGAATGATGTGCCGATCCGCGATGATAAAGGGCATGAATTAACACCAAAAGAACAGCTAAAAGGCTGGTGGAACAGTATCCTGAACATGGATCGTATTCCGCAGGAGCAGGCTGGCCAGAAAGACCCTCTGGCCATGGGAGTATCCTATCTTCGTAAAACATTTCCCTCTCTGCCTCCCAAACCATAAAAAAATGCCGCTCTACGATCTGTAGTTGGCAGTTGTCAGTCTTCCGTACACAGAGTATCCTGTTCAAAATAGCGAATCCGATAACAGGACATTCACCATGAAAGACAATCTTTACGATGCCGCGCTTGAATATCATCGTTTGCCAAAACCGGGCAAGATCGAGATTCGGGCGACGAAAGCCATGGAAACACAGCGCGACCTTGCGCTGGCTTATTCTCCAGGCGTTGCCGCGCCTTGCGAGGAAATTCGGAAAGACCCGCTCAAAGCGCTGGATTATACCTCACGTGGTAATATTGTGGCGGTTATTTCCAATGGGACGGCAGTTCTGGGGCTTGGTGATATCGGGGCGCTGGCTTCCAAACCCGTGATGGAGGGCAAAGCGGTTTTATTCAAGAAATTTGCCAATATTGATGCCATTGATATCGAGATTGACGAGAAAGATGTTGATAAACTTGTTGATATTATTGCCGCGCTGGAGCCGAGCTTTGGCGGGATCAATCTTGAAGATATCAAAGCGCCGGAATGCTTTGAAATCGAGCGTCGTTTAAAAGAACGGATGAAAATTCCGGTGTTCCATGATGACCAGCACGGCACGGCCATTATTGTTGGCGCGTGTATGACCAACTGGCTATATTACTCGAAAAATAAAATCAAGGATATCAAGCTTGTCTGTAGTGGTGCGGGCGCGGCAGCCATTGCCTGTCTTAATCTTCTTGTGGCGCTGGGGCTGCCGCGCAAGAATATTATTGTCTGCGATCGTGATGGCGTTGTTTATAAAGGCCGGAACGAGAATATGGATTCGATCAAAGAACAATACGCGGTTGATACAAAATGCCGTACCCTTGCCGAAGTTATTAAAGGCGCGGATGTCTTTCTTGGCCTTTCCGGTCCGAATGCTGTCACAGGCGAAGAAATAAAGAAAATGGGAAAAGCCCCGCTGATTATGGCGCTGGCAAACCCGACACCGGAAATCATGCCCGAAGAGGCAAGAGCGGCAAAACCGGATGCCATTATCTGCACCGGGCGTTCGGATTATACCAATCAGGTGAATAATGTTTTATGCTTCCCGTATATTTTTCGCGGGGCACTGGATGTTGGCGCAACGGCAATTAACGAGGCCATGAAACTTGCCTGCGTTAATGCCATTGCGGAAATGGCACGCAAGGAAGTCACAGCAGAAGTGGCCGCTGTCTACAGCGAGGAAATGCTTGAATTCGGTCCTGACTATCTTATTCCCAAAGCATTTGATCCGCGCCTGATTTACGAGCTACCCCTTGCCGTGGCCAAAGCTGCCATGGAAAGCGGTGTGGCAACACGTCCGGTCACGGACATGACCGCCTATAAAGAAAAGCTGCAGAATTATACATACCGCACCAATATGGTGATGCGTCCGATTTTAGACCACGCCATGCTGAATCCCAAGCGTATTGTCTATTGTGAAGGCGAAGAAGAAAAAGTGCTGCGTGCCATCCAAACTGTCATTGACGAGGGTGTTGCAAAACCGATTGTCATTGGCCGCCGGAAAGTCGTGGAAATCCGTATTAAACAGCTTCGTCTGCGCATGCGGCTGGATAAAGATCTTGAACTGATTGACCCTGAAGATGACCCGCGCTACCGCGACTACTGGACAAGCTATCACGAGATCATGCAACGGCGTGGCATTACACCCGCAATGGCCAGGATGGCTCTCCGGACAAAGACAACTGTTATCGGTGCCTTGATGGTTCATAAGCAGGAAGCCGATGCCGTCATTTGCGGCACGGTAGGCCTGTTCCACGATCACATGAAAGATATTGTTGATATTCTCGGCTTAAAGCCCGGCGTCGAGACGGCGGCGGCACTGAGCGCTCTCATCCTGCCGCACGGCGCTTATTTCTTTTGTGATACACAGGTCAATCCGAACCCAAGCATTGCACAAATTAGTGAAATGACGGTATTGGCCGCCGAGGAAATCGAACGTTTTGGTATCAAACCGAAAATTGCCTTGTTATCCCATTCCAGTTTCGGTACCCATAACAATGAAAGCGCCTTTAAAATGCGGGCGGCACTGGCTGATTTACGCCACCGCGCCCCCCATCTTGAAATAGATGGCGAGATGCACGCCGATGCCGCTCTTTCGGAAAAACTCCGTAAAGAGATCATGCCGCATTCCACTTTATCCGGTGAGGCCAATTTATTTATTCTTCCGGGTATTGATTCGGCAAACATTTCATTCAATATGATGAAAGTTCTTGGCGGCGGAATTTCTATCGGTCCTATTTTACTGGGCGTTTCCCGTCCGGCTTATGTTTTAACACCATCCGGTACATCGCGCGGGATCCTCAATGCTTCGGGGCTGGCGGGTGTATCCGCTCAGGTTGATGAAGCGCAGGGTAAAAACAGGCCAGGTTACCAGCGTGCCTTCGGTATATAGAAAGACCCGAATATGGAAGCAGAAACAACGAGGCGGCCTGAAAAAGAAGCGCCGGATAAAAATATAAAAGACGACACAACCGAATTCAATGAATCCGGTTACGGTCTGACGGATGCCGAAATTCTGGATATCGAGGATGCCCTTCATAGCGGCTATGATGATGCACTGGTTCATGCCATTTCTGATCTGGGTGCTGCCGATGCTGCCGAGCTTTTAGCAAAGGTCACGGATGAAGACCGTATCAAACTGATTCAGGATCATGCGCCTGCCTTTAATCCCGAGGTTTTCACAGAAATGGATTCCGGCCTTTGCCGTGATTCACTGAGCGCCTTATCGGCGGATAAAGTTGCCGCCATTATTTCCGAACTTGACAGCGATGATGCCATTACCATCATCCAGAATCTTGAGCCCGCGTTCCAGCACGAGATTATTCACAAACTTTCGGTCAATCTGCGCGTGGCGCTGCAGGAAGGGCTAAGTTTCCCTGAAGAAAGCGCAGGCCGCTTGATGCAGCGCGAATTTGTTGCCATCCCCCAATTCTGGACAGTGGGCAAAACCATTGATTATCTACGGGCGGCCACCAATGATCTTCCAGAAGAGTTTTTTGACGTGTTTGTTATTACCCCGTCCTATCATGTTGTCGGCGAAATTCCGCTTAACCGTCTCATCCGTTCCATGCGCTCGGTGAAACTCGAGCATCTTGTTCTGGAAGATACCCACCCGATTCCGGCGACGATGGATCAGGAACATGTCGCGCAGCTTTTCCGCCGTGAAAATCTGACCTCCGCCCCCGTAATTGACGAGGAAGAACGTCTGATCGGGGTTATTACCATCGACGATGTTGTGGACGTGATTGATGAAGAAGCACAGGAAGATATCCTCAAGCTTGGCGGGGTTGGTAAAGGTGATCTTTACCATGCCGTTCTTTTGACGACATCTTCACGCTTTCGCTGGCTTTTTATCAATTTATTAACAGCCATCCTTGCTTCCTTCGTCATCGGACTTTTTGGCGCTACAATCGAGCAGGTCGTGGCACTGGCCATCCTCATGCCTATTGTCGCCTCCATGGGTGGCAATGCCGGCACACAGGCGCTTACCGTTGCCGTCCGCGCCCTTGCCATGCGAGAGTTATCGCGTAGCAATGCCATGCGTATTATCTGGAAAGAAACGATTGTCGGAACATTAAACGGTACCGCTTTTGCCACAATCATGGGTATCATTGCGGCACTCTGGTTTGGCAATAGTATCCTTGGCGCCGTCATCGCCTCGGCCATGGTCATCAACCTGATTTTCGCCGGATTATTCGGTGCCGGAATCCCGATTATCCTCCACCGCATGGGCAGCGACCCTGCTATCTCATCGACTGTTCTGCTAACAACAGTTACAGATGTTGTCGGTTTTCTGTCCTTTCTTGGTCTTGCCGCTATTTTTCTGGTTTAGCCACATTTAAAAATATTGATACGCCGTCATCGCCTGAATTCATTGAGGAATTCCAGAGAGATCCAGCATAACCAGAATCGGGAATCATCCTGATAAAATATCTTCGCAGATCTCCGGCTTCATGGAAAAAAAAGAATGTGCTTCCGAGAAAAGTGCTACTTACCCACAACAATAATAGTGTTTTATGTGGCCGGCAGTGTGTTGTTAAGACTCTCTTAATCAATAACGGCGATTGTTGAGTCATAGCACGAAGAAAAGATGTTAGAGGTGGTCCCAGAAAATCGGACATGTTGCTAAGGTGGAATTCTGACATTAAAACGAAAGGGATCTACCGATATGACAAAAAGAAGAAATCACTCTCCTGCATTCAAAGCCAAGGTTGCATTGGAG
>Ga0210044_10000549_pt1 | contig 56985 bp, 51 predicted proteins | sample CryGey13umfilter_2_FD_183959 | JGI IMG/M metagenome (GOLD analysis project Ga0210044, IMG submission 183959) | Groundwater microbial communities from aquifer in Utah, USA - Crystal Geyser 4/9/14 3 um filter (SPAdes) (version 2) | ecosystem: Environmental > Aquatic > Deep subsurface >...
GCTGCGCCATGTATACGAAAAAATCGAAAAAAAGAAAACAGAGCCGAAATAACGGCGATTGCATAAGACTAAACCATTTTGTGAACAATATTAATCGGTCGCCTGAAAGGTTTATGAATTATTCAGGCTAAGTCTCATAGGCTAACCCTTCTGATTGTGGGTGTAATATGCTATACGTTCGTTTTGTTAGTTTGGCTTGGCGTGATTGGAAGTTTGCACCAATATGGAAAAACGGGGTTGTAGATGAGGAAACTTGGTGGTGTTGCATTTATCATGGTTGGTGTTGTTCTTATTGTACTGGCTGCCTTGCGAGCGCTTGGTGTCCTTACGATATTTCTGAATAATGAGACCTCGGCCTATGGGGTGGGTTTTCTCGCAGGCACAGCAGTCTTCCTTATTTTGCTTTCTTTCTTGGGCATAAAGGCCTTTAAGAAGGGGCGAGGTATGTTGAAGCCATCTGAAAACTAGGGGTCAGGAGTCGATTTGCGCATGTTCAGCGGCGGATTTTATGGATCGACGCACCAGTGAGCTCTCGGATATCAGAGAACCAATCACCGCCACGAAACGGTCACGCTTCTGCTGAATGTGGCAATCTCTGCATAGGGAAGGTGTGAAAAGACCTCTGTAGCAGGCTTCCAGCTTTTATTTATTCTCTTCCAGCCAGGCATCCTGAAATCCGGTTGCATCTTTCAGGCGTTGTAGCTCCTGACGTGCATCGCCGGCGGATACGGTTTTAGCGCTGCGCAGGCGATACCAGGTATTGCCGCGCACCGATGCGCTATAGATCTCGCTATCGATACCAAGCCGCGCGAGTCGTCCCTGCGTTGCGGCGGCCTCTGTCTCGGTTTGGTGTGAGGAGAGGTTGATGATGTAGCTCTTGTCATTGCTGATGGCGGCTTCGGGCAGGGGCTGCTCCTCTGCCGGGGCGCTATCGGTCAGCGCAGCAGCGCTCTCTATAGCGGGAGGTGCTTCAGCCGTGATTCTGGTCTGTGGCGCGGCCTCACTATCGAAGTCCTCTTCCTGCCACTGATCATCCTTGTTCGCCGGTTTAACTGGCGGCTGTCCATCATAAATCAGGAATTCGCGATGCTGGTTCCATGCCTCACGGGTGAATACATAGGGATCGAGCGCCAGCTCATCGCGCATATCCGAGGCATCGAGCAGGCGAGCCCGTTTATCCAGATATTTGACAACGGTGACCGGGATGGTGACATAGGGTGCCACTACAAAACTTGCCCAGAAGAGCGGGTCGGTTGCCGTGGCGGTAATGAAATCGGGCGTGTGGCGCAATGAGTTGGGGCCCAGCAGTGGATAAACGATATAGGCGCTCTTGCCGACACCCCAGACAGCCAGTGTCTGACCGAAATCCTCTTCGTGGCGCTCAAGCCCCATACCTGTGGCTACATCCACCAGCCCGCCGATGCCGAGCGAGGAGTTGATCAGAAAACGTGTGAGATCACCAAAGCCCTGACCGCCTTTGCCCTGCAGGAAATCATTAAGCACGGTATTCATGTAGGTGGCATTATCAAAAAAGTTGGAAACAGCCGTTCGCATAGGCTTGGGCACAACGGCGGTATAGCCTTTTGCGGCAGGTTTCAGCGTGATGCGGTCGATGCCGTCATTGACTTTGTCGGTGACGCGGTTGGTTGATTCAATCGGGTCATAATGATTCTGTTGCGTCGCACAGGCCGGTAGCAGGGCTACCAGCAACAGGATAATGATCGGCATGGTTCTTTTCATAGGTGGCGATTATGCCCTGTAGATGACGAAATGCACGAATCTGAAATCGCTGCTTATTTTACGGGCACGGATTCGGATAGCGGGCCTGCACCTGCTGCAGATCGCTCAGGCACTGCTGATCCAGCTCCAGTGTATGACTGGCCAGATTATCGATCAGCTGAGTCATCGTGGTGGCGCCGATGATGGTGCTGGTGACAAATGGTTGCTGACGGATGAAGGCCAGTGCCATCTGCGCCGGATTCAGCGCATATTTTTCAGCGATGGCGATATAGGCGGCGGTTGCCTGATCGGCCAGCTCACCGGAGTAGCGGGTATAATGCCCGAACAGGGTCAGGCGTGCTGATGGCGGTTTCTGCCCGTTGATATATTTACCCGAGAGTACGCCGAAGGCCAGTGGTGAGTAGGCTAGCAGCCCTACATCTTCCCGGCAGGCGATCTCCGCCAGCCCCACTTCAAAGGAGCGATTAAGCAGGCTGTATGGATTCTGGATGGAGGCGACACGTGGTAATGTCAGTGCATCTGCCAGTTGCAGGTGCCGCATCAGCCCCCACGGTGTTTCATTGGAGATGCCGATATGACGCACCTTGCCGGCCGTTACCAGCTCATGCAGAGCGGACAATGTCTCTTCAATGGCTATGGCATCATCATCTGCTGCATGCAGATAGCCGCGCTTGCCGAAGTAGTTGGTGTTCCGATCCGGCCAGTGTGTCTGATAGAGATCCAGATAGTCGGTGCCCAGCCGTTTGAGGGAGCCTTCGCAGGCGGCGATGATATTTTTCCGGTCCAGTCGTGCCTTGCCTGATCGGATATGCGGGCACCAGCCGGTCGGGCCGCACACCTTGCTGGCCAGCACGATATCATTGCGTCGCCCGGTTTTGCGTAACCACGCACCGATGATCTCCTCCGTGCGGCCGTATGTTTCGGCTGCGGGTGGAATGGCATAGAGCTCGGCGGTGTCGAAAAAGTTCACCCCGCTCTCAAGGGCATAATCCATTTGGGCTTCTGCCTCGGCGGCACTGTTCTGCTCGCCCCAGGTCATGGTGCCAAGGCATATGGCGCTGACCTGCAGATCCGTACGTCCCAGATTGTGATACGGCATACTCATATCAGGACTTTAGCAGCGCGCGCAGTGATTGCGACAGCTGTTCAATGCTGAACGGTTTGTGCAGAAAGATGCTGGCAGTCAGCATCTTCTGGGCGTTGAATGTCTGTTCCCTGTCGTAGCCGGAACAGAAGATGATCGGTATATCGTTGTTCAGTTCTCTTATTTGCCGGGCCATCTCATCGCCGGAGATCACAGGCATGACAATATCGGTGATGATGATGTCGAAGGCACCGGGAAACTCCCGAAACAGGTTCAGCGCCAGTTGTCCGTTTTCCGCTATGGTTACATCATATTTCAGGGCTGCGAGCACTTCACGCGTGACCTCCCGCATCTCCTTGTCATCATCCACCAGCAGTATGCGTGCGCCATGGCCTGCTACAACACTCTCATCGCGTAGCTCAGCAGTAGCGGCATGGCCGCTCACCAGTGGCAGGTAGAGATGAAATGCCGTACCCCTCTCCGGGCTACTTTTTACCTCGACAGCTCCGCCATGGGTCTGCACCGCGCCATAGACCATGGAGAGACCCAGGCCGCTGCCTTCGCCAACGCCTTTGGTGGTGAAGAACGGTTCGAATATTTTATCCTGAATCATCTCGGGAATGCCGATGCCGTTATCCGATACGCATATATGGGCGAACTGCTCTCCCTGCAGATCGGGGTGACGCTGCCTGAAGAGCTGATCGGCTGTGAACATACTCAGTGAGCAGTTAATGCGGGGTTCAGGCTTGCCGCTCACAGCACTGCGCGCATTATTCAGCAGGTTGAGCAAAATCTGCTGCAACTGGGTTGCATCGGCCTCGGCGATCAGCGGCTCATCGCAGATCTCGCAGCTAGATTCGATATGCTCCGGAATAGTATGGGCCGCCAGCTTGAACGCTTCCCTGATAAAGTGGTTCAGCTGAACCGGCTGCATACTGACAATACCTTTGCGGGCGAAGGTGAGCAGCTGTTGTATCATTTCGGCGGCATGGGCGCCCAGCTTCTCCATGTTCTCCAGCTTGCTGCGGGCCGGCGACTGCGGATCTACATGCTGTCTGGCCAGATAGAGATTTCCCTGCATGGCAGCCAGCGTGTTGTTGAAATCGTGGGCAATGCCACCAACCAGCGTGCCGATGGATTCCATCTTCTGCGCCTGCTGAAACTGCCCCTCGAGTTGCTGCAGCTGACTTAAATCTTCATGTACGCTGATATAATGGCTGATTTCACCCTCTTCATCGCGGATAGGTGATACGGTCAGCATGGCCGGATAGAGGGAGCCATCCTTCTTCCGTTCGGTGATTTTACCCTGCCATGTCTCACCCCGATCCAGCGTCTCCTGCATCTGTTTGACGACGCTCCCGTCACTGCGGGTCAGGTGCGGTATTTTGCCGATGGCTTCTGCCATGGTGAAGCCGGTGATGGCGGTAAAGGCAGGGTTGATATACTCAATGACGCCATGTTTGTCGGTAATGGTGATGACTTCACCGGACTGCTCGATGGCACGCGAGAGTTTCTTGAGTTGTGCCAGATTCTGTTCCCGCTCTATGGCCATGCCGGCCAGCTTTGCCGCACTGGCAATGTCGCTGACTTCATTCGGCCCCGGTTTGCAGGGGTGATCATAGTACATGGCAAAGGTGCCGAGTACTTCCCCGGTGGAGCTGAATAACGGCTCGGACCAGCATGCGCGCAGACCCAGTGGCAGGGCCAGATCCGTATAGGGTGCCCAGCGCGGATCGTGCTCGATGTCTTCGACAATGGTGCGTTGCTTGTGATAAGCCGCGCTACCGCATGAGCCGACCATCGGGCCTATGGCCAGACCTTCGATGGCAGCATTGTATGCATCCGGCAGATTCGGCGCGGCTCCCTTGAACAGATGCCCATCCCTGAGCAGTAGAATGGATGCCTTCATGCCCGGGTAGCGGCTTTCATAGGTGCGGATAATCGCTTCGAAAACTGCGGTCAGATGCTTGTCGCTGGCCACCATCTGCAGAATGGAAGCGGTGGACTCTCTCAGCTTTTCTGCCTGTTTGCGCTCGGTGATGTCGAAGATATTGCCATCAAGCCAGACGAGTGCGCCCTGCCGGTCGAATACGGGCTGCCCCTGCTCTTGTACCCAGCGCATTTGCCCGTTAGCGCATCTGATGCGGTATTCAATGGCATAGCTGCGTTGCTGCCGTACGCCATCCATGATTGCCTGCTGCACCCGGCTGCGATCATCCGGATTGATGATACTGTTGAATGAACGGACACTGTTATGATAAAAATCATCGGCGGCATAACCGGCAACGCTCTCTATGGTATCACTGATAAAATCCATACTCCGCTTATCGTCACAGCGGCAGCGGTAACTGATACCCGGCAGGTTGGCTACCAGCGTTCTGAAACGTGTTTCACTCTCCGACAGTGCTTCGGTGCGGCTGTGCACCATGCGCCGGAGCAGGGTGGTTTGCAGTGCGAAAATCAGCAGCAGAGCAATAAGCCCGAAGACCGCCAGCTGCCAGCTGTACTGCTTGAGGAAGTCGGTAAAGGCCGGTTCGGGTTTGTAGAGCAGTGTTGATACGGAGAAGTCGTTCCTGATCAGACCCAGTTGTGCATAGGTGTCAGTGATTTTCTGCCAGCGCGGCTCGCTCATATAACCGAGGCGCACCACATCCCTGAGTACCATATCACTGGTTGTGGATGCCTCGAAATAGAGTTGGCTTATGGAGAGTTTCTGGCTGTTGTATTGCTGCATAATCACATCAATGGTCTCATCGATGTGATTCAGGGCGTAGTCCCAGCCCTGCAAGCTGGCGTCAACGAAGGCTTGCACGCGTGCCGGATGCTTTTTGATCTCATCATGCGAGGTGATCAATACATCACCGTAAAAATCGATACCCTCATCGGCGGGGAGAAGGATGCGGTAGGCGATGCCCATCTCTTTGAGCTGGTGCGGTTGATCTGTCTGATAGATACTGAAGGCATCGGTGTTGTTATCAATCAGGTCCTGCAGGTTGAAGCTGGTATTCTGACGTGTGAAATCCGCCGCGCCGATGCCGGCTTTTTTCAGTGCGGCAAGGATCACGGTATCCATGTTGTCCGCTTGCATCATCACCCGTTTGCCTTTGAGATCGGCAAAGTCGCGGATGCCTGAATCCTTTCTCACGGCCAGCGCCAGCGGCGAGTGCTGGAAAATAGCTGCCAGCGCTATAACCGGTTTGCCGCCGGCACGCGCCGGCACCACGCCGGTATCGGTGATGCCGTAATGACCCTCCCCGTTAAGGGCGTAGTCGATCGGACTCTTGTTTGGCCCGCCTTCAATCAGGCTGACATCCAGCCCCCGTTCAGCATAGTAGCCTTTCTCCAGAGCCATATAAAAACCGGCAAACTGGAACGCATGTTTCCACTTCAACTGCAGGGAGAGCTGCTCGTTCGCATATGCTGCGGCAGGCAGGAGCAGTAGGAGTAGCCCCAACAGCAGATGTGTGAACCATGTGTCTCTTTTGCGCCGCATGCCCAAGCTTACCATATCCATGAGACCATGGCCTGTGGCAGGCTGTGGTGCCGCTGCCGGTTGTGCTTACCAGCCAGTTTGCCGATGGTGATGGCAGGCCGGTCTGACATATCATCGTCAGCAGAGCGTAGAACATCCGGATTCGGAGTGCCTCTGCTCACTCCTGCCGACCATTGTAGATGGTGCCGTTATCGCGTGCGTAACGTTGCAGGATGGCAGCGGCATCCTCCCGGCACAGATCCGTTTCAACGCTGATGCCGCGCGCTGCCAGCGCCGCTTGCCAGTCGGCCATTTTCGGTCCCTCATCAAAGCCGATAGCGCGGGCATCGCTATCTCTGGCGCCGCAAACCAGGTGGCGGATACCGGACCAGGGAATGGCTCCGAAACACATCGCACATGGCTCACAACTGGTGACCAGTTCGTAATGTGCGGCTCCGGCAGCGAGATCAAAACATGCCAGTCGCTGCTGGCCGCAGCTGATGGCAACCATCTCCGCATGTGCCATGGAGCAGTTGGCGGATACCACCAGATTCATACCGACCGACAGCAGTGCATGCGTCTGCATATCAAACACGGCCGCGCCAAACGGGCCGCCCGTGGCCTGTTCGATATTCATGCGCGACAGCGTTATGGCCAGCTGCATGCGTGCTTCGGCAGAGGTGTAGGCCTCGCCGAGCTTGATCTGCCCGGACCACTGCGGCAATGCAATCGACAGGGATAAAGGGGGGTTATGCTGCATGGCATGACTGCAGCAAGGTCAACGTAAAACAGGTGCTCATCTGGGAACCTCCATGGTATCCGGTGCTACTTAAGCATGGGGATTCGGTACAATCAATGGTTGTTCATATTTCAGGTCGATCTGCTGAAAAGAGGCCAAGGAATCATTTTTGATGTGACTCCAGAAGGCAGCATCAATTTTCAACCAGCGCTTGATCAGCGCTGCCGGCAGATACTCCTCCTGCAGTGATTCACGCAGTATGGCCTGACGCAACTCCAGCTGCTCAGATGTGATATACATGCGTCGATGCGCGAGCTCCAGCTCCATGCCGGGGTAGTTTATCTCACCGCCCATCTTCCAGCCCATAAACTGGGTCTGGCGCAACTCAATCGCCCGCTGATCGTGACCTTTGAAAAACGTTCCCAGCCAGGGGTGGGCATACATTTTATCGTAAAAGCGTTTATGCACGGCCTCCAGCACAGGCAGGCCGCCAACCAGATCAAACAGGGATGCCTTGCTGCTCATCAGAAACCGCCCGCACAACCGCCTGCACCACAGGCCGGGCGGGGTGAGCATGGGGCGCGATGACAGGCTGTATCCGGGGCGCCAGTGCCAATGGCATGCGCGGAGATCAATTTCTGCAGTTCAATGCTGCCGCAATATTTACAGCTTACGGATTCGTCGCTGTTGCGCACCAGGGCTTCAAACTTGCCTTCACATGCCTTGCAACGGTACTCATAAATAGGCATCTCATCTCCTTCAATGCATCCGCGCCACCTCAATGATACGCTCAGCATACAACGCAAAAGATTCAGGCTATGCATGAAAACTACGCCTAATCACCTTGCTGGCAAGCAGCATGATATGCTTATTTGCTTGCTGAAATCAGCTTTTCGACTTATAAGTCTGACCATGTTTCACTTATCAGATAAGCATGCCGAATCCGTATTTGCCCACCGTCGGAAATTGATGGCATGGGTTTACCTCTCCAGCACCATTGCCCTGGTCTTTTTCAGCATGCTGCATCTGATGCTGGGCTGCTGTTATGCGCTGGCCACGGTAGAGCTGTTGCTGGCAGCTGTCATGCTTGTGACCTGGCAGCTGATCCGTCGCGGAGCCTCGCTGGTTGCTATTGAGTATGTGCTGATGCTGGCAGCTGTGGTGCTGTTCTCATCGCTTGTATTGCTGGAGAGTCTTTATGATACCGGCATCTATTGGGTGGCCGGTTACCCGTTTGTAGCCTATTTTGTTCAGGCTGCTGCCAGGGCCCGTTACTGGGTGGCTTTTTTTCTGTTCGAGCTGGCGCTCATTGCCGGGCTGGACATGGCCGGCTGGCTGGATTCACCTTATTCAGCAGAGCAGCTGTTCTGCCTGACTGCGGCCGTCATGTTCTACTGGTTGCTGGCACATATTTACAAGTCACAACTGGAGCTGCGTCAGTCTCAGCTCAGTGAATCCTGTTTTACGCTGGCACAACAGCAGCAGCGGTTGCAGGTGATTCTGGATCATTCGCCCATTGGCATATGGATGGTTGATGGTGAGCGCCATATCCAGTTTTTAAATCGTACCTGGGTAAACTGGTGCGGTATCAGCGAAGCCGAGGCGCGGCTGGCTGCTGACTACAGCCAATTGCTGCCGGAGCCTTTAGCTGCCAAGGCCCGGATGCTGGATCAGGCTTGCCTGAACAGTGATGCCCCCTCCTGTTCGCGGGAGGTGATCGAGTGTGCGGATGGTGTGATGCGGACGCTGGATATGATCCGGATCCCCTTGCCTGCGGCGCATGGTCCGACAAGCGGCCTGGTCGGGTTTGCCATTGATGTGAGTGCCCAGCTCAAGGCTCAGGCTGAGCAGCGAGACCTTGAGTACCAGATTCAGCATGGGCAACGGCTGGAATCGCTGGGGGTTCTGGCGGGCGGTATGCACATGATTTTAATAACCTGTTGACGGCCATTCAGGGCGGCATTGAATTGATCAAGCTGGAAGAGGGGTTGTCTGCGGATATGCTGGAATCACTGGATACCGTGGATCGGGCAACCTGCACAGCCGCAGGCCTGTGCAGACAGATGCTGGCCTACGCCGGTAAAGGGCCGATGAAACCGGAGCGCTTTTTGCTGCGCAATCTGATCGAAGAGCTGGATAGCCTGTTGCATGTGTCGGCAGGAAAGGGGCTATCGCTGAGCTTTGCCTTTGACCCCGAGGAGAAGCCGATTTTCTCCGACAGGGGACAGCTGTCTCAGGTTTTGTTGAACCTGTTGATTAATGCCTCGGAGTCCATACCTGTTGCCGGCCATGGCGATATCCGCATTGCGGTACGTTACAGGCATGTGCAGCAGATCCCCGCAGGTCACTTTGTCGGCACGCTTTTGCAGCCCGGTGATTACACTATACTCAGCGTCGAAGATAACGGTATCGGTATGGATGCCGATGTGCTGGAGCGGATATTCGATCCATTCTTTACCACCAAATTCACCGGCCGCGGGTTGGGCTTGAGTGCCATTGTCGGCATACTGAATACTCATGGGGCCGCGTTGCAGGTGGAGAGCCGTATCGGCGAGGGTACATCCATGCATGTCTGGTTTCCGTGCTGTGACGCCAGTGCACCGGATGAAAGCGTTTCGGAGCCAGTATCGCCGCACCTCTTTAGCGGACGGGTGCTGCTGGTTGATGATGATCCCGATGTGCTGCATGTGGCGGGGCGCATGCTGAAGAAGCTCGACCTGCAGGTCGTCGCGGCCTCCGGTGGACAGGAGGCGGTGGATATTTTCCAGCGTGATCCGTTATTTGATTGTGTGCTGCTGGATGTGACCTTGCCGGATATGGACGGGGTCGCATGCATGAAGTTGCTGCGTGAGGTACGGCCCGATATCAGGGTGGTGATGTCATCCGGTTATGATGCCGACAGTGTGCTGGACGATAGCTGCCAGCCTGCGGGCTTTCTGACCAAACCCTACACGATGGATAAACTGCACGATGTGGTCAGGCGTGTGGTGACGGGCGTGTAGTGAGCCCGATCTCTCCCGGGCCTACTCGGCCTTGAAACCGATGGCTGCATGCGAGGCATCACACCAGGGCTTGTTTTTCGAGGCACCGCAGCGGCACAACACCGTGCGTTCGGTGTAGATCACCGGCTCACCCTGATGATTGCGAATTTCACATGGCCCTTCGATCAGCAGCGGACCATTGGTGAATGCCTGAATATTAACAGGCAGCCCACGCGGCTGGCTTGATGGCGTTGCCACCACCGGTTTGCTGCAACTGTCCTGGAATCCGGCATCGCTATGGGCGCCATCACACCAGGGTTTGTTTTTGGAAGCGCCACAGCGGCACAGGGCGGCGCGATAGCAGCCTGTATCCTCATGGTTCAGGGTGAAATCGGCATGCACGCTTAGCGGCCCGTCATCCTCGATGGTGATGGTGTTGATTTCCGGTTTCGTTTCATCCGCTCCGCCGTCCGTGCGTTTGTAGGTCAATGCGCCGGAAGGGCAGGTGTCGCACAGTGCGGCCAGTGCATCGGCATTGGCTGCATCAGGATGAATCCATGGTCCTGCAGTGTTGACGCGAAATACATCAGGCAGCCCTTTGACACATTTTCCTGCTCCGAAGCAGCGTTTTGCATCGAAGCAGATGGTAATCTGCTTGCCTTCGTATGATTTTTTATCGGTCATGGGACTCCCTCCGCGGTGATTCGATCAAGGCGCCAGCATAGCATGAGTCATGCAAAACGGCATATGCAGGCTTTAGCTGTGAACACCATGCGCTACACTGCATGACGAGCTCTGCCGGCTTGCAAGCTGTTTATTCATCAATCTGGATTGTGACTGTTTCATTCAGTGCCAGCTGCACAAGATTAACCTTCACCTTTGAATATCCGGACATATGGTAAAGGTTGATAACATCGCGCTTGATCCGCTTTATGTCCCTGATGGTACGGCCATCACCGTAGTATTCCCTGAGGTTGATCAGGATGAAATCGGTTGATAACAGTTTGTTGCCGCTCAAATCAAAGCGGTTGATCGTGAACGATTGCGGCTCGCTAGCGGTCAGCAGATCGGGAGCTGCAGGTGCTCTGGGTGTGAGCGTGGATTTGAATTTGCCGCTTTCACAGGCAAGCAGTTTCCCGGTAATGCCGGCAGCTTTTTTAAGCGATGCCAGTTTCACCTGTCGCTCGCCTATATCGGCAGGTACCTGACGCGCGGAGAGTACATAATAGATATCCCGGCCATTCATATTGGAGCGGACAATAAACACTTTCTGATCACGCCCGATCTGTTGCAGCTGTTCAATCGCATTTTCCAGCATGGAGTAGGCGCCTAATGTAGCCAGCAGCTGTGCATCGGTCATGCTGTTAAGGCCGCGTTGCCAGGCATCAAGGGCCTCTTTATACCGCTGCTGGTCACTGTACTGCCAGCCGTCGTAAATCCACTCTGCCACGGATAGCTGTCTGCTTTGCATGTTCGATGCAATGTCTGCAGTGGGCCAGACAAAGCCGGCTGGCTGCTCCTGTGGTTGAACCATGACGGCGTTTGTCGCCTGCTGTGCCTGTGCAGGCTTGAGGGTCGGCATTTCGCTGTTGCTAGGCTCAACTGTTGCCAGCACGGGCAGTGCTAGCGAGGGGCTCTCGGCTTTTGTCTGTTGCTTGATGGCAGAAGCATGAGCTGTCTGGTCTCTCTTCACAGTGGCAGGGCTGGCATTCTGTAAGCTCAATGCTTTGGTTCTGGCTGCTTGCGCTATAGCCGTGGCCTCTGCTTTGGCTTGTGCTATCAGCTTCATGGTGGAGAACTTCGCATCTACCCGGGCCCTCTGTTTTATGGATGAAGCCTCAATCGCTGCCTGCTCTCTCATGAGTGCGGCATCTTCAGTGCTTCTGGCCTGCAACCGGATTGCATCCGCCTCTGCATCGGCCGCCGCTTTCGTGCTCTTCTGCACCATGGATGCAATGTCTATTTTGGCTTTTTGTCGCATGGCAGCGGTTTCTGATTCTGCCTGAGCCTTCAGCAGCATGAGATCAGCGGCGGCCTGTGCCTGCGCATGCAGTGTGATGGCGTTGGCCTCGGCCAATGCCCGCTGTTTGATGGCTGCAGCCTCTGTTTTCAGCGCAAGGGCCGCGGCATTGGTCTTGTCGGCAGCTGCCAGTTTGGCGGTTATTGCTTTTGCATATGCCTGCGCCTGCTGTTTGATTGTCGCCGCTTCTGTCTCGGCCTTCTGCGTGATAGCCATAGCTTCTGCCTGGCCCTTAAGCTTCAGTTGCGTACGCTCGTTCAGGCTGTCGGCTTCGGCTTTTTGTCGCATGGCAGCAATGTCTGCCTGTGCCTGAGCTTTCAGTTGTATGGCTGATGCGGTGGCTGCTGCCTGCGCCTGTTCTCTTATGGCATCCGCTTCGGCTTGAGCCTGTTGTTTTATGGCGCTGGCTTCGCTTGTAGCCTGTTGCCGTAGCTTCAAATCTTCGCTTTGAGACTGATCCTTCAGTTTGATCGCCAGCGTTGCTGCATTTGCTACTGACTGTTGCCGGATGGATGAAGCAAGGGACTCGGCTTTCAGGCGCATGGCAGCGAACTCTGCTTCATGATCAGCTTTTGATTTAACGGCCGCGCCTGCTGCTTCTGCCTCTGCATGCAGTATGATATTGGCAGCTTCCGCCTGCGCCTGCTGCTTGATTGCAGATGCCTCATCTTTCATTTTTATGGCTGAGGCATGAGCCTCTTTTGCGGCCTTAAGCTTGACGGCTGCTTCTGCAGCATCCGCCATCGCTTGCTGTTTTATTTGCGCAGCTTCCGCCTCAGCCTGCTGTTTGATCGTGGCGGCTTCTGCCTGTTTTTTCAGGCTCAGGGCTGTCGTTGTAGCTTTGATCACGGCCATCTGCCTGCTGCTGTCGGCTTCCGCTTTTTGGCGTATGGTCGCAATTTCGGCTTCTGCCTGTTGTTTGATGGCGGCTGCGGCTGCTGTTGCAGCCGTCATCGCCCGTTGCTTTATTGCCGCAGCTTCGATTTCTGCCTTCTGCGTGATGGCGACGGCCTCTGCCTTGATCGCTGCGGCCTGTTTCCTGTTGTCAGCTTCGGCTTTTAGTTTTATCGCGGCAACTTCGCTTTCTGCCCGGGTCTTCGCTTTGATGGCGTCATTGGCGGCTTCTGTTCGGGCACCCTGTGTCAGGGCTGCGGCATCCGCCAATGCATGCTGTTTGATGGAAGAGGCCTCATCTTTCAGCTTGTTGGCTGTTTCTACTGCATCCGTCATCGCCTGCTGTTTTATTGCTGCAGCTTCTGCCTCGGCCTTCTGCGTGATGGCAGCTGCTTCTGCCTGATGTTTCTGCTGTAGCGCGGCTGCATTTGCATCAATCATGGCCATCTGCTTTTTTATGTCGGCTTCGGCTTGTTGTCGCATGGCAGCAATTTCTGCCACGGTCAGGGCTTTCAGTTTTATAGCTGAAGCGTTGGCATCGGCCTGCGTCTGCTGCCGGATCGCCTCAGCCTCAGCTTGAGCCTGTTGCTTTATTGCACCGGCTTCGCTTGTTGCCTGCTGTTTGAGGCTCTGCGCTGCTGTTTGTGACTGATGTTTGAGCTTGATTGCCTGAGCTGCTGCATCTGCCACGGCCTGTTGCTTGATGGATGCAGCACGGGCCTCGGCTTTCAGGCGCATGGCAGCGATTTCTGCTTCGGCTTGCGCTTTTAGTTTGACCGCCGCATCTGCTGCTTCTGCCTGCGCATGCAGTATGACTTTGGTGGCTTCCGCCTGTGCTTTCTCTCTGATTGCATCCGCCTCAGCTTGTGCCTGTAGCTTGATGGTCTTGGCTTCGCTTGCGGCCTGTTGCCCGAGCCGCAACGCTTCGGTTTGAGGCTTATGTTGCAGTGAGGTTGCCAGAGCGGCTGCATTTTCCACTGCTTGCTGCTTGATTGCGGATGCCTCGGCCTGCAGTTTTATCGCTGCGGCATGGCTCTCTTTCGCAGCGTTCAGCTTGGTTGCGGCTTCTTTCTCCGCTGCCTTCGCCCGCCGCGTTATTGCTGCAGCTTCTGCCTCAGCCTGCTGTTTCATGGCCACGGCTTCTGCATGGCTCTTCTGACTCAGGGCAGCCGCTGCTGCTTGGGTGATAGCTATCTGCTTTGTGTTCTCGGCTTCAGCTTTTAGTTTCATGGCGGCGATTTCTGCTTCTGCCTGAGCCTTCAACTTGACAGCATCTTCAGCGGCTTTTGTTCGTGCATCCCGGGCCAGAAGTGCGGCTTGTGCCAATGCCTGTTGTTTTATTGCCGCCGCTTCTGCCTCAGCCTGCTGTTTTATAGCGATGGCTTCTGCCTGATGTTTCTGTTGCAACGCTGCCGCTTTTGTTGCGATTGCAGCCAGCTGCTTTGTGTTGTCGGCTTCGGCCTGTTGCCGCATGGCAGCGATTGCTGCCCTGGCCTGATCTTTCAGCTTTATGGCTGAAGCGGTGGCATCTGCCTGCGCCTGCTGCCGGATCGCCTCCGCCTCAGCTTGTGCCTGTTGTTTTATTGCCTTGGTTTCGCTTGTAGCCTGTTGCCTGATTTTCAACGCTTCTGTTTGAGCTTGAGTCTTGAGCTCGATTGCCTGAGCTGCTGCATTTGCCGCTGCTTGCTGCTTGATTGCGGATGCCTCGGCCTGCAGTTTTATAACTGCGGCCCGGGCCTCTTGCGCAGCGTTCAGTTTGACTGCGGCTGCTGTCTCCACTGCCTTCGCCCGCTGCGTTATTGCCGCAGCCTCTGCCTCAGCCTGCTGTTTCATGGCCACGGCTTCTGCATGGCTCTTCTGACTCAGGGCAACCGTAGTCGCTTCGGTCATGGCCATCTGTTTCATGCTGTCGGCTTCGGCTTGCTGTTTCATGGCGGCGATGTCTGCTTCGGCCTGTACTCGCATGGCTGCGACTGCTGCTTCAGCCTGTTGTTTGATGAGCGATGCCTTTGCTTCAGCTTTTTTTCTCATCGCAGAGGCCTCTGCGGCTGCCTCTGCTTTCAGTGTCATGGCCGCCGTATTGTCATCGGCCGCTCTCTGTTGTTTTCTTGCAGATGCATCCAGCTGAGCTTGCCGTTTTATATTTGCGGCTTCTGCTTCCATCGCTGTTTTCAGCTTTAATGCTGCTGTTCTGGCTTCTGTCTGAGCACTCAATGTTATGCCGGCAGCTTCTTTGCGGGCCTGCTCCCGGATTGCGGATGCCTCCGCTTCAGCAGTCTGTTTCATAGCAGCGACCTCTGCTGCGGTCTGAGATTTCAGTTTCATGACTGTGGCGACTGTTTCAGCCTGTGCCTGTTGTTTGATGGTTAGAGCCTCGGCATGCGCCTTTTGCCTTATCGCAGCAGCTTCAGCTATGGCTGCAGCTTTCAGTGTTGTGGCCGCGGCAGCGGCCTCTTCTGCGGCTTTCAATTTGATGGCTGCTTCATCTGCATCAGCCCGAGCCTGTTTGTTGATGGCCGTGACCTCTATCCGCGATTTCTGCTCCCTGGAGAGAGCTTGTGCCTCTACCAGCACGCTCTGCTTCAAGGCTGAAGCTTCGGGCTCAGCCTGCTGCTTTGCCGTGCTGCTCTTATTGCTGGCCGATGGTGCATCAGGGGTTTTGTGCAGTAACGGGGCTTTGAACCGGCCTGCATTGTTGGCAAGAAGCTTTCCGTGCATGCCGATCTTCTGTTTGAGTGAAGAGAGCTGGATCTGACGCTGGTGGATATCTCTGGCGACAGGTTGAGCTGTAAGGACCATATAAGTGTGATGGTTTTCGTGATCATGAATAATGATAGCCCGTTCCTCTTTCCCTGCAAGCTTCAGCTGCTCCAGCGCATTGCTGAATTCGCTAAACAGGCCGAGTGAGCCCAGCAGTTGTCTGTCAGGTAGCTGGTTTATGCCGTTTTGCCATGCATCCATTGCCTCTTCAGGCCGGTTCTGCTCTATAAGTTGCCAGCCCTGTTCCAGCCAGTCGGATGCATTAGTCTCGTTTGCAGAGGCCAGAGCGGGGGCGATGAGCCATAAAGCCCCGATCAGCAGTCTTGTTAACCTTCCCAATGTCACCTTACCTATGTGTCAGCTTCCCTGTAGCAGGTGCTGATTTATTACGCAAATACAGTGCCAATATATCGGAAAAAGTACCTTGTTTATACTGTTGTCGCTATCCGGTGAGGCTGTGACGCATCACTGTGGAGCAGTTGCATGCAATCATGATGTTCATCGTGGTTGGCGGGCCCGCTGTAAGGATAGTTAACCATATGATCGGATAAAGTGTGACGTGGATCACGCAAAATACCGAAAATAAAGGGCTATTTACGTGTTTATAAAGAAATTCTAATGTCACTGTCATGACGCTGTCACGCCACTGCTACAGACTATCCCCACATGAACAGCACAGGAGGCCACTATGGCAATTCACGAAGCAATCACTACATATCTGGATGCGGTAGAAAAGAAGTACGGCGCCGATGCTCGTAAACATACCGAAGTTAAGCATCGCGGTGGTACGACATTTGTACTCAAACAGGCAGAATCACTGCATGCACAGATTGTTGATCTGGGCAGACTGAACCAGATGAGCAAGCATCTGCAGAATCATGCCTGATTCTGCTCGTTCCTACTTTTCGCAGAGGCCGGTGTAAACCGGCCTCTTTTTTTTGCTAATCGACAAAGGGACCATGCTGGAAAATCGGTTCATGATGCGGCTTGCCGAAACACCACATCAGGCGGGCAGAGTCCGTACTCTCTATCGACAGCGTCGGCGTGCTTTCGACAAAGGCGGCATAGCCGTTGGCTACAGGATCACCGTTGATCGTAATCTCCCCTTCAATGACGTAAATGAAGCCGCGAAAGCCGGTCGGAACAGCGCGCTGCAGTGAGCTGCCCGCATGCATGCTGATCTCCAGATATTCGACCGGCGTCTGCAGGGTGATGCTGCTCCTGTCGCCGACAATGGTGCGAATCGTCACGCCATGGGCGGAGTGCTCGGGAATACTGCTTGCTTCTGCTTGTCGGTAGGCGGCATCCATACCTTTGAGCCGTTGCGGCAGATTGATCCACAGCTGGATGCCGTGTGCATGCCCGTCCGGAAACTCCGAGTGCACCATGCCGCGACCGGCAGTAAACGCCTGCGCGCCACCGCCGTGTATCGTACCGCTATTACCCAGGTTATCGGTGTGTCGCATGCCACCGTCGAACAGGTAGGTGATGGCCTCAAAGCCGCGATGCGGGTGATCGGGGAAGCCGCCGCCGGCGATATTGAAATGATCCCACAACACGAACGGGTCGAAGTTACGCAAGCCGGCCACCGGCATCAGTCGCTTGACGATCACACCATCGCCTTCGGGTACGGATATGCTGCTTACCATTGTGATACTCATGATGAAAACCGCGCTCGATCATGTGCTCCATCGAAATCCATAGCCGGGCCATTCGGCACGATACGCGTTGGGTTGATGGATGCATGGCTGTAATAATAGTGCTGCTTGATATGCTCAAGACTCACTGTCTCTGCAATGCCCGGCTGCTGATAGATATCGCGCAGGTAGTTTGACAGGTTGGGCATATCGACTATGCGGTTGCGATTGCATTTGAAGTGACCGACATAGACGGCATCGAAGCGAATCAGTGTGGTGAACAGGCGGATATCCGCTTCGGTGATACAATTGCCGACCAGATAGCGCTGGGCGGCGAGCTTTGCTTCCACGCGGTCGAGTGCGGCGAAGAGCGCGTCAAATGCCTCGTCGTAGGCGGCTTGCGTTGTGGCAAAACCGCAGCGATAGACGCCGTTATTGATGTTATCGTAAATATAGCTGTTGATGGTATTGATCTCTGCGCGCAGCGGCTCGGGATAATAGTCGCTTGTATCTGCTGTCAGTGCATTGAAGGCAGTGTTGAAGATGCGGATGATCTCGGCCGATTCGTTGCTGATAATTGTCTGCTGCTGTCTGTCCCACAGCACAGGGACAGTTACCCGGCCGCAGTAGTGCGGATCGGCCAGACTGTAGAGCTGGTGCAGGTGAGTGAAGCCGTAGAGCGGCTCGGGTGTGTCGAACTGCCAGCCGTTCTCCAGCATGTGCGGGTGCACGATTGTGACCGGGATGATGGACTCCAGTCCCTTGAGCTTGCGCATGATCAGGGTGCGGTGTGCCCACGGACAGGCCAGTGATACGTACAGGCGATAGCGGTTCTTCTCGGCTGTGAAACCACCGTCGCTGAACGGGCAGTGAAATGTTGATTCGGCACGATGAAACTGACCGTCTTTTGCCGCCCAGCGCCCGTCATCAATTTCCCAGTGACCATCCATCATCACGCCCATTGCAAACTCCTGTTATACAGCTGTTAACGCAGAGGCCTGCGCTTGTCTGTCTTTGTGTAATTGGCGCGCCACGTGAAACCATAATGCCAGCGCAATGATCAGAAACAGTCCCTGTCCCAGCACGAAATAGAGTTGTGCACTGTGCAGTAGCGGCACAGCAATGCTGGCCACGCATGCGCTGATCGCCATTTGCAGGAAACCCTGCACGGAGGCAGCCGCTCCCCGGTTGTCGGGAAAGCAGTCCAGAGCCAGTATGGTGAGGCCGGGCATCACCATGGCCAGTCCCAGTGCATACATAACCAGCGGGCCGATGATGAAGAGCAGATGCACGTCCATAAAGAGTGCTTGCAGCAGATTCATCACCACGGCAGCGATGATGAGCCCCATGCCGATGGCGATGATGCGCGTGCTGGTGTAATGATGAACCATACGGCTGGAGATGACCGCTCCAATCATGATGCCGCCTACCATCGGGATGAAGAGCAGGCTGAAGTCGCTGCTGCCAAGGCCGAGAAAATCATAGATAAGCGAGGGTGCCCCGGCGATATAGAGGAACAGACCGGCGAAAGTGAATGCCAGCGTCAGCACAAGTCGGAGAAAGTGCCCGTTGATCATCATACGCTTATAGACCTGAATGACTGCTGCGGGATGAAAAGAGTGGCGCTGCGTTTTGGTCAGCGTTTCACGGATAAAGGCAACCAGCAGCATCAGCAGGGCCCCGAAACCGCTAAGGAACCAGAAGACACTGTGCCAGCCGAACTGATCGTGCAGCCATCCGCCCAGAACCGGTGCAATGGCCGGCGCCAGGGCAAAGAGCAACATGACCTGAGCCATGGCCTGATGTGCCGAAGCTGCATCGTGCGCATCGCGGATCATGGCGCGCCCGGCAATAAAACCACCACTGGCGGCCAGCCCCTGCAGCAGACGCAGCAGCAGGAAGCTGTCGATGTAGGCGGCCATGGCGCAGCCGACAGATGCAAGCGTGTAGATGGTCAGGCTGATCATCATGACCGGGCGACGCCCGATGCGATCAGCCAGCGGTCCCCAAAACAGGGTCGAAACAGCGAAGGCGACCAGATAGATGCCCAGACTCTGGGAGAGGACAGCGCGACTGACCGAGAAGGCTGATTCGATATCGGGAAACGATGGTAAATAGGTATCGATAGTGAACGGCCCCAGCATGGACAACAGGGCGGCAACCATGGTCAGGTGCAGGTGGACACCTGACCGGAGTGCCGGAGGATTCGTGCTATGAGACTGCATGCAGAAACGGATAATCGGTGTAGCCGCTGGCATCACCGCCGTAGAAGCTGGCCTGATCCGCTGTGTTGAGTGCGGCATCCTGCCTGAAACGTTCGGGCAGATCGGGATTGGCGAGGAACGGAACCCCGTAGGCAACCATGTCGGCCGCTTCTGTGGCGAGGACGGCATTGCCGCGTGCCTTGTCGTAGCCCCCGTTGGCTATATAACAACCGGCAAAGCGACTGCGGATCTGCTGCATATCGACGGCGCTGTCGGCGTCGCCTGTCATCGATACCTCGACCACATGCAGGTAGGCCGGTTTCAGTACCGAGAGTGCGGTGGCGACATGATTGAACAGCGCCTGCGGGTCGGAGTCGTGCATGTCGTTGAAGCCGTTCACCGGTGAGATGCGCACGCCGACACGCTCTGCCCCGATCTCGTTGCATACCGCTGCGGTGACCTCCAGCAACAGGCGGGTACGGTTTTCGATGCTGCCGCCGTAGATGTCTGTTCTGTTGTTGCTGCCGTCACGCAGGAACTGGTCGAGCAGGTAGCCGTTGGCGGCATGAATCTCGACGCCGTCAAATCCTGCCGCTATGGCACAGGCTGCTGCATGACGATACTTCTCAATGATGCCGGGCAGCTCACCCAGTGCCAGCTCACGCGGGGTGACAAAATCCTTCAGCCCTTCATAGGTGAATGCCTGACCCGCCGGCCGGATGGCGCTGGGGGCAACCGGTAGTTCACCGCCGTGAAAATCGGGGTGGGATACCCGGCCGCAGTGCCATAGCTGCACAAAAATGGCGCCGCCTTTGGTATGTACGGCATCGGTGATGCTGCGCCAGCCGTCTACCTGCTCATCAGTATAGATGCCGGGTGTGGCAGGGTAGCCGACTGCCTGCTCTGAGATCTGGGCACCCTCGGTAATGATCACTCCGGCACAGGCGCGCTGCTGATAATATTCAAGCATCAGCGGGGTAGGGATGGTTGCCGGTGCGCGGTTGCGTGTCATTGGCGCCATCGCCATGCGATTAGCCAGTGTAAGCGCTCCCAGTTTCATTGGTGTGGTCAGATCGGTCATGTTTTCTCCTTGTCTTGCATTGAACGGGTATGAGCTTTTACGCTTGGCTTCTACGGTTGCCCGAAAAAGATATAGTTGGTGGCATAGTCACTGAACTCGAAGTAGACCTTCTTCTCACCGGCATCGGCCTGCATATTCAGGTTGCTATCCAGAATGCCATAGCCGAAGCGATAGGGGCGGGGAATATCGCCACTGGTGCTGATGGCGGTGGAGAGCTTGTCGATATGGATGAAGCGCTTGACCAGTTTGTCGCCGGCATAGATCTCCAGCACGCCGTCTGTGCCTGTGTAGTTTTGCACCACGCGGCTGATTTTATTCTGCTGCTCCTGCGTACAGGCTGCCAGAGCCAGCAGGCTGAGCACCATAAGCGTGATTCGTATAGATCTCATTTATCTGCTCCCTTGCGTTTCACGCGTGCGCCTGATGATGCAGAAGAGTGCTTTTGGCGCGTCGGCAGCGTCGTCAGGGCCAAAGCGGCTCTCCCGCGCCTCGACCAGTTCAAAACCATCGGCAAACAAGCCGCGGATATCCGCTTCATCATAACGACCGGGCGGGCCCATTTCGCTGGTCTCATCCTTGTGGAAGCACTTTAGCAGTAACATGCCTGCCGGTTTCAGCAGGCGCCTGATGGTGGTCAGGTAGGTCTGTTGGTCGCAGTCATCCGGAAAGCAGTGGAATACGCCGCGATCCACGATCAGATCGAACGGGGTGGCAAGGTGTGAGTTTAATATATCATCGACATGGCAAGCGATCTGTACGTCATCGGCAGCGGCCAGCTTTCTGGTGGTCTCAACGGCCGTCCACGATACATCGCTTGCTGTCACTGAAAAGCCCTGTTTTGCCAGTGCTACCGCCTGTGTGCCCGGACCGCAGCCCAGATCCAGTGCCGCACCCTCTCGCAGGCCAAGAGCCTCGAGTGCTTGCCTGATATCGGCATCCAGTGTGGCATGGAACCATGGCAGGCTCTCAACGCTGCTCTCCTGATAGCGAGCCTCCCAACCGGCTGCTGCCGGCGGCTGAAATGACCGCTCCCAGTGGCCACTGCGGACAATATCGGAGAGCGGCTTGCGTGTTCGTGCTGCATTTTCCGCCGCCTGAAAACTCTCATCAAGCAGAGCCATGTCACCGGCGTAGCCGAGTGCGGTTACGCTCATCAGATGCAGTGCGTCGGGAATGCCGAGTGCTGTTTTGAGCAGTGCCGGGTCAAAGCCACCCATCTGATGTGTGGCCAGCCCAAGCGCTTCGGCCTGCAGGCAGAGGCAGATGGTGGCCTGGCCGGCGTCGTATTCGGCCCAGCGGTTCTCGCTGCCATTATGGGCAAAGAGCGGATCGGCAACGGCGACAATCAATACCGGTGCGCTCTTGGCCCACAGCTGATTCTTCGCCGCAAGGCCGGCTACGACCTGCTGCCATGCGGCAGCGTCGGTAAAGCGATCGGCCACGACATAGCGCCATGGCTCCGCCCCGAAACAGGAGGGCGCCCAGCGCGCCGCTTCCAGACAAGTGGCGAGCTGCTCATGGCTTACCTGTCTCTGCGGGTCAAAAGCGCGTGTGCTCCAGCGTTCGGCCAGTATTCTCTCAATCGGTGCCTGTACGTTCATACGTTGTTGGGTCATTTATTTCTCCCTTATCGGTAAATCGAACAGTAAGACTTCCGCATCGTTGGCCTGATCGAAGTTTAACTGCGTGGCGCTGTCAATGTATGCGCCATCACCACCCTGCAGTGCGTTGCCACTCATTCGTACGCTCCCTTTTGCCAGGTGGACATAGGCACAACGCCCTTCGGCAACAGTGAATGATGCCTTTGAAGCGTGCAGTTTACCCAGATAGATCTGTGCATCCTGATGTATGGTTATGGAGCCATCCCGTCCATCCCCCGATGCCACACAGAGGAAGTGATTGCTCAAAAGGGCATCCGGAAAGGTTTGCTGCGCATACCCGGGCGCCAGGCCCTGACGGTCCGGGATGATCCATATTTGCAGAAAACGGGTGCGTTGGCTGCTGCTAGGATTGAATTCACTGTGCGTCACCCCGGTGCCGGCACTCATGCGTTGCACGTCACCCGGACGAATGACCGAGCCGTGGCCCATGGAGTCCCTGTGCTCGAGTTCACCTTCCAGCACGTAGGAGATGATTTCCATATCCCTGTGTGGGTGCGTGCCAAAGCCCTTACCCGGTTCGACCGTATCATCATTGATCACGCGCAGGACCGAGAAGCCCATATGTGCGCTGTCATAGTAATCGGCGAATGAGAAAGTGTGGTGCGAATGCAGCCAGCCATGCTCGACATGGCCGCGCGCATCGGCTTTTCGTACACGGATCATGGCTACCCCGCATCTGGTTTGGTGTGCGTACCATCGCAGAAGGGCGGATTTTTTGTGTGCTTGCACTGGCACAGAGCGACCATCTGTTTTTCGCTGATCTCAAGGGCCCGGGGTGTGAACCCTGTGCCTTCATGCGAGCCATCGCAAAACGGCTGATTGGCGGATCTGCCGCAGGCGCACCAGTAGTAGGTGCCGGGTTCCAGCTCCAGCACAGCCGGTTTTTTTGCAGCTATCGTTACTTCAGACATATTTTCCCCTTGATATTCTAGACCGCAAAGGACGCAAAGGAAAACCGGATACTATTGGTGAGAATGGGCCTGTTTGCGTTTCTTGTATCCCTGATGAATAAATCACCCATCATCCAGAACTTCAATCTCTATTTTCATTATGTTTGCTTTTCCTTTGCGTCCTCTGCGGTGAAAAAATTAAGTTACTGGCGGATGCCTTCGATGGAGAGGAACAGTTCCACGTTTTCAGCCACAGGGCCAAGCATGCCGGCTTTTTTCATGTTGTAATCCGACAGGTGCAGCGTGGTGTGGCCCTCAAAGCCGCGACGATAGCCGCCCCATGGGTCTGCACCGGTGCCGACCTGGCTGACTTCGATGGCGATCTCTTTATTTACACCATGCAGGCTCAGTGTGCCGTGCAGTGTGCCGCTACCCTTGCCGGTGGCCACATAGGATGTGCTGTTGAATGTGGTGGTCGGAAACTGCTCGACGTCAAAGAAGTCGGCGCTTCTCAGGTGCTTGTTACGCTCGGCATGGTTGGTGTCGAGGCTGGCTGTTTCTATGGTGACGTCGACCTTGTTGTTTTGCGGGTGCTGCTCATCATAGGTGAAGCTGCCGTCGAAGGTCCTGAATGAGCCAATCATCCAGCTGTAACCCAGATGTTTGATCTTGAATTCGATGAAGGCGTGCTGCCCTTTGATATCAAAAGCATAGTTTTCGGCAGCCTGAGCCGGCAGGGCAAAGGCCAGGGTGATGAGCAGTGTTGCAAACAGCTGTTTCAGTTTCATTTTGTTTCTCCTTTTGTTTTTCGGGATAGTCCCAACATACGCAGTAGCGTGATGTCCTTGTCGATAACGTGATGCTTGAGTGCGGCACCGGCGTGCAGCAGCGCAAGTCCCATCATGGCCCATGCTCCGGCCCAATGCACTGTGCCGATCAAGTCGGCCTGCTGCTTATCGAATGTGAATGTGGCAGGTATCGTGAACCAGTCGAAAATGGTGATGCCAACGCCTTCGGCTGTCGGAATCAGGTAGCCGCTGATCATGACGGTAAACATCAAGAGATAATGCAGTCGATGCACGCCAAGTGCGACAAACTTCTCCCACCACAAGCCCATCAGCGCCGGGCGTTCGTTGATCAGTCGCCAGAGCAGGCGAAAGAGCAGCAACAGCAGTAGCAGCATGCCGATGGATTTGTGTATCTCCGGCGCATCATGGTACCAGCGGTCATAATAGGTGAGGTCGGTCATCCAGATGCCGAGTGCGAACATGGCGAAGATGGTGATCGCCATCACCCAGTGGATGGCGATGGCAACCAGACCATAGGATGTGGATGTATTGCGTAACACTTCGATCAACCTCCGGTTAACATTCCCGCTGCGGGTGACGGAATGATGGTACTTCAGATGATTCATAAAAAGCATAAATAATAGATAGTCTTGATTAAGAAATCGAATCATCTAGTTTTTGTCGATGACTTTTGATCAGTTGCGCGCCTTCTGTGCCGTGGTGGAAAAGGGCGGCTTTCATGCCGCTGCCGAAGCGCTGTTCCGCAGCCAGTCGGCGATCAGTATTGCCGTGAAGAACCTGGAGCAGGAGCTGGGTCTCTCACTGTTTGATCGCAAGGGCTACCGGCCGCTCCTGACGCCGGAGGGGCAGGTGCTCTATGGCAAGGCCCGCAGTATTCTGTCGCGCAGCGATGATATGAGCAGTATCGCCCGCCATTTTTCCCGCGGTGAAGAGACCGAGATTTCGATTGCACTCAGTGCCATTGCTCCGGTGGAGCAGGTGCTGGATGTGATCAAGCAGATTTCCCAGGCCGCACCGGCTACGCGCATGAGTCTGCAGGTCGAGAATATGGGCGGCACGCTTGAGCGACTGCAGGAGAAAGCCGTCGATTTTGCCATTGCCGAACAGTTTTTTCCTGTCGAATATGCGCAACAGGTACGTCTGACCTCCACGCAAATGATCCCGGTGATCTCAACCGAATTCCCGCTGGCAGTTCGTTATCCGGCAATCACACTGTCCGATCTGGAAGCGTATGTGCAGGTGGTGGTACGCGATACCAGCCGCAATCAACCAAAACGTTCGGCCGGCGTGCTGGAGGGGGCGCCGCAATGGCTGGTCAACGATTTCGATATGAAAAAACGCATGATCCTTTCAGGTGCCGGCTGGGGGCGCATGCCGCGCCATCGTGTGCATGATGAGCTGGCAGACGGACGCCTGCTGGCGCTCTCCGGCAAGGGGCTGGATGCGCTGGATATCGATATGTATCTGTTCAGGCGTATGGGTGAGCCGATGGGGCCTGTTGGCGAGCGGCTCTGGCAGCTGCTGCAGCAGTGTCAGTATTGATGGTTTGACGCATTCAGCAGTGCTTTACTGAATCGGTGCATCGGCATCATCGATACTGTCGTCTAAAACAACTTCAAACTCGGAGTGGAACGCCTCGACAACCGTGGCTGCATCGCCGGCGCGTTTGAATTGTGCAATATGGCACAGGGCATCGCCCTCATAGACCAGTGGCAGATTGGTCCGACCGATAATAATGCCGGCTGCAGGCGCATGCACCTGCAGATCGGAGCTGCCGTAGGGGTCATCAATCAGCCCCAGTACATCGCCTCTGGCTACCTGTGCACCCATAGGCATCAGACTGCGATAGATGCCGCTCTGTGCTGCGCGTACCCAGTAGGAGTTCTTGGCCACCTGCGGAATATACGGGTTTTTTGTCTTGCGCTTGGGCAACATGCCGATTTCGCGCATGACCTGGATAATACCGCGCACACCGGCCCGGATGGAGACCTCATCAAAACGCAGTGCTTCGCCCGCTTCGTAAACCAGCCACGGTATGCCCAGTTTGCCGGCGGCCTCGCGAATGGTTCCCGGGCGTAGTGCCGCATCAAGCAGAATAGGCACAGGGAATGCATTGGCCATCTGACAGGTTGCCGGATCATCGAGCGTGGCGCGAATCTGCGGCAGATTGTCGCGATGGATCGCTGCCGTATGCAGATCGATGCCATGGGTGCATTTGGCAACAATCTCATGCAGAAACAGGTATGCAAGCCGACCGGCCATGGAGCCTTTCTCCGAGCCGGGGAAGCTGCGGTTCAGGTCCCGCCGATCGGGCAGATAGCGGATCTGGTGGATAAAGCCATAAATGTTGACGATAGGAATGGCAATCAGATCGCCGCGAATCTGGGCGAGAGCGGGGTGGGTTACCAGTCGGCGGATAATCTCCACACCATTGATCTCATCCCCGTGCAGGGCAGCACACACCAGCAGGCGCGGGCCTGCTCTTTTGCCGCGTACCACATGCACCGGCATATGCAGGCTGGTATGGGTGATCAGGGGCGGCAGCGTCAGCTCAATAATCCGGCGCTCACCGGGGCTAATCAGCTGCTCCCCGATAATCAGATCTGGCGTCAACCCTTACCCCGCGTGCGGGTGTTGCCTGACTTGGCATTGGCTTCGATAAATTCGATGATCATGCCGGCAACGTTTTTGCCTGTGGATGTTTCGATGCCCTGCAGACCCGGGGAGGAGTTTACCTCCATGACAACCGGGCCGTGATTGGAGCGCAGAATATCCACGCCGGCCACATTCAGGCCCATGATTTTGGCTGCCTGCAGTGCGGTCTGGCGCTCGGCGCTGCTGATTTTAACCAGTTGCGCACTGCCGCCCTGATGCAGGTTCGAGCGGAATTCACCCTCTTTACCCTGCCGTTTCATCGCAGCCACCACTTTACCACCGACAATGAAGCAGCGGATATCGGCGCCGCCGGCCTCCTTGATAAACTCCTGTACGAGGATATTCGCATTCAGGCCGTGAAAGGCATCAATAACACTTTCGGCCGCCTGATTTGTCTCTGCCAGCACGACGCCGATGCCCTGCGTACCTTCGATCAGCTTCACCACCAGTGGCGCACCACCGACCAGTCTGATCAGATCCTCGGTATCATCGGGGTAACGGGCAAAGCCGGTCACCGGCAGCCCGATGCCGCGGCGAGCCAGCAACTGCAGGCTGCGCAGCTTGTCGCGTGAGCGTGTAATGGCGACCGATTCATTCAGCGGATAGACATTCATCATCTCGAACTGGCGCAGCACAGCCGTGCCGTAAAAGGTAACCGATGCGCCAATACGCGGAATAATGGCATCAAACCCTTCCAGTTTCTCACTGCGGTAATGTACGGATGGATTCATCGACGTGATGTTCATATAGCAACGCAGGTGATCGATGACCCGCACTTCGTGACCGCGTGCTTTTGCCTCCTCAACCAGTCGATTGGTTGAATACAGCTTCGCATTTCTGGATAAAATGCCGATTTTCATACTTGCTCCTTGTGTAGAGAGGGCTGTCCGGGCTTGCCCAATATATATGACTGCCCCGGGTCAACCAGCAGACGGTGTTCCATAGCGGTTCGGCCCAACAATACACGAAAACGCATGGAGTCACGATTGGTCAGCGTGAATTCAATGGGGAAATGCAGCGCTCCCATCTCAATGGTAGAGGTGATGACCGGGCGAAGCTCGCGGTGGCCGCCTGAATCACTGACCATGCGTTCGTCGGTGATTCTGGCCTCACAGAATATTTCAATATCGGTCTGCTGTTGAAACGGGTGCATGCCAAAGCGGATCCAGGGGGATCCATCCTGCGTGAACCGTTCCTGACTGAAGGCATGCAGGCACGATGTTCTGGCGCCTGTATCCACCTTGACCTTGATGCGAGGGATGCCCAGTTCGGGGAGGGCTGCCCATTCGCGCCAACCAACAGTAATCATCTCCATGGACTCACTCTCCCGCTGATTCATTCTGTTTCATTGCCCGCCATTGAAATACCACGCTCGCAGACTAGGAGGCAATCGAATCAATGGGAAGAGGATGGGCCTTATTGCAATCGTGGTGCTTAAGCAGCACCCACGCCGCTCGTGCTATCGGTACGCTTGCTCAGGCGTTCGACCAGCATGATCCACAGTGGTGCCAGCAGCAGGGATACGCCGATCACGGCTATCGCGGTTTGATATCCCTCGAATGTAATAATTGCCGAGCTGTAGCCAATGGCGACAAGCACGAAACTGAACTCTCCGATCTGCGCCAGCAGTGCCCCCACATAGAGACTGTCACGCCATGATTCGCGCAGCAGCCGGAATACGACGGCATTGATGAAGGTGTTGGTGGCAAATGCAGCCGCCACCAGAAATACAACCTGCCCGAGATGACTCCACAGGAAATGTATATCCACCAGCATGCCGATGGAAACAAAGAACAGGGCAACGAAAATGACGCGAAACGGATCCAGACTGTGCTGCACCCAGGCAGTTTCCCGTGCCGATGCCAGCATCATGCCTGCGACAAAAGCGCCCAGTGCGGATGAGAGTGACAGCAGGCCTGTCATCAGGGCCAGACCGAAGCAGATGATCAGGGCAACAAAAACCTGTAAATCCCTGTCCTGCCCGACTATCCGGTGAACCCAGGGCAGGTGAATATGCTCCTGTAAAAACATCCACATACAAAGTCCCGCAATAATGACGGCACCCGTAGTCTGTCGCAGCAGCTCCGCACTGCCTGCCTGCTCGTCACCATACATGCCGATCAGCAGCAGCATGGGAATCACGGCCAGATCCTGCATCAGCAATACCACCAGCGCATTCTGACCCGCACGGCTGGCCAGCTCCCCCCGACTTTGCAGAAAGTTCAGTACCAGTGCCGTGCTGGAGAGGCTGATCACGAAGCCGATCAATACCCGCCTGGCCAATGGCCAGTCCAGAAACCAGCCGATTGCCCAGGCCAGCGCAAGGCTGGCGGCGATTTGTAGCAGGGTGCCGATCAGGGCAACACGCCAGTTTGCGGCCAGTTTGCGCGGATGCATTTTCAGGCCGATGAAAAAAAGCAGCATGACAACGCCGAAGGCACCGAGCCTCTCGAGGGTAATATGGTCCGTAATCAGGCCGAGCCCCTGCGGACCGAGTACCACGCCGGCAATCAGATAGGCTACGACATTGGGTTGCCCTATGCTGCGCAGCAGCAGTGATAACATAAGAATAATGAGTATCATTGCGACCAGCGGCGGCAGGATAGGATCCATGTGCATGGGCTAGAACCATCCCTTGCGTTTGAAAAAGAAGATCATGCCGCAGGCGATGCAGGCCATCAGCAACCAGAACAGCGGGTAGCCGTAGCTCCAGCCCAACTCGGGCATGCTCAGCGGTTGTGAGCGGTCGAAGTTCATGCCGTAAACGCCGGCGACGAAGGTCATCGGGATAAAGATGGTGGAGATCACAGCCAGCACTCGCATGGTTTCGTTGAGGCGGTTGCTGACGCTGGAGAGGTAGATATCGAGAATGCTGCCTGCCATATCGCGGTAGGTTTCCAGCAGATCCATGATCTGGACGGTATGATCATAGCAATCGCGCAGGAAGATGCGGGTATCTTCGGCAATGAAATCGCTGCCTTCGCGCAGTAGTTGCGTAATCACCTCACGTTGGGGCCAGACCATGCGGCGCAGCAGAATTAACTCCCGCTTGAGCATGTGAATGCGATCGAGCAGGGCGCGGCCGCCGCCGGATTCGGTAATATTATCTTCCAGCTCTTCGAGTTGCAGACCGAAAGACTCCAGTACCGGGAAGCCCTGATCGATGACCAGATCGAGGATGGCATATAACAGGTAATCCGCCCCCCGCTTGCGTATACTGGAGGATTTTGTCTGCATGCGTTTGATCAGCGGCATGAACGGATCATCCGGCCCCTCACAAAAGCTGATTATATAGCGTGCGTTGGCGAACAGGCTGATCTGGCGGGTGATGACCTGTTCCTGCTCAAATATCGGCAGACTCATGATCAGGAACAGTTGCTGATCGAAAGGCTCGATCTTGGGGCGCTGGCCGGTATTGAGCACATCCTCCATGGCCAGCGGGTGCAGATCGAATGCTTCGCCCAGCGTACGCAGCAGTTCCGGTTCAGGGTGTCCCTGCAGATGTAGCCAGGTGACCGTTTCCTGTCCAATATAGGTCAGGCAGTCGGCGACTGCAGCATCCTCATTCAACAGGAATGTGTCCGGCGAATAATCCAGCAGGCGGATGCGGGCAGGGGCTGCCTGCGGTGCGAGCGGTTCGGCCAGTGTGCCGGGGGCTGTACCCGGCGTATGATAGCGTTTACCGAAATATGGCTGCCTTGCGGCTTTCATACGTGCCTTTTTCATCGCCTCTACCTCCGCTTTCGTATACTCTCAAAGCGCACAGGATGACATCGAATCCTGTGGCGCTGCCTAACGGATGTACGCATCCGAGGCATAACGTCGCATCATATGGTGACTGTTGAAAATAGATGCATTCTTGCTGATGGCCCCCTGCATCACGGCAATCCAGCCGTCCCGGTCATCGTGGTAGAGAGGCAGCACAATCTCCTCCAGCTTGGCATAGAGAGCGTCGGCATCATTTTCATTGGCTATATCGCAACTCTCACCATCATCGCAGCTGTCACCGATGGCCCAGCCGGTGACACCTTCAATGCAGCCCTCGACCCACCAGCCGTCCAGCACAGAGAGGTTGGGCACGCCGTTAAACGCCGCTTTCATGCCGCTGGTGCCCGAAGCCTCGAACGGCTTGAGCGGGGTGTTGAGCCAGATATCGGCACCGGAGACCAGTTTGAGGGCAATATCCATGTCGTAGTCGGGCAGAAATACGATGGGAATGTCGCCGGCCAGCTGCTCTATATGTTTATACAACTGCCGGATCAAAGCCTTGCCGGGTTCATCCCGCGGATGGGCCTTGCCGGCAAGCACGATCTGGAATGGTCGCTGCCGGGCAATTGTGCGCAGACGTTCGATATCGTAGAAGAGCAGATCCGGACGTTTATAGGCAGTCATGCGGCGGGCAAAACCGAGGATTGGTATGGTCGCATTCAGTGCTATGCCGCAGCGCTCTTTTACCAGCGTAAGCAGTTCGGTTTTGGCCTCGACATGCGCCTGCCAGACCTGCTGTTTTGGAATGCAGCAGTCGGCGCGTACCAGCTGTTCCGGTTCATGGCACCAGCCGGGCAGATGGGCGTCATATAGCTTGCGGAAGGGAATGCTTGCCCAGGTGTGCGGATGTACACCGTTGGTGATGGCCCGCACGCGATAGCCGGGAAACATCCGGCGCGATACTTCGGCATGACGTTTGGCGACACCATTGACATAATCGCTCATGTTCATGGCCAGCCGGGTCAGATTCAGTTCATCCCGACCGGCCAGACTGAGCAGGGTTTTGTTGTCGATGAAATCATCAAGCAGGCGATGGACAAGCTCATAGGGGAATCGATCCTGTCCCGCTTCGACCGGTGTATGGGTAGTGAAGTTGCACAACTCACGCACGGCAGGGATATCATAAGGCGCTTCCCCCGGTCGCAGATCATCCGCCGGGTAGGCATGGCGGCGCAGTAGCTCGAGGGTGAGCAGAGCAGAGTGCCCTTCGTTCAGATGGTACTGGCGTATATTGAAATCGAGTGCGTGCAGCAGCCTTGCACCGCCGACGCCGAGCACAATCTCCTGTTTGAGCCGGTATGCGGCATCGCCGCCATAGAGCCGGTCGGTGATCTGGCGGTCTTCAGCAATATTTTCATCCAGGTCTGTGTCGAGCAACAGTACAGGCTGGCGACCGCCCAGATAGCTTTCCAGCACATAGAGCCAGCCGCTGACCCAGACGCTGCGCTCTTCAATGGTTACGGCCACCTTGGCCGGCAGGGGGCGTGCATACTTTTCAGGCGTCCAGGCGTCGGGGCTCTCGCTTTGGCTACCCTGATCGTCCAGTGTCTGACGGAAATAGCCGAGTCGGGAGACCAGTGTGACGGCTACCATCGGCATTTCCAGATCAGCGGCTGAGCGCAGGGTGTCACCGGCCAGTACGCCGAGACCGCCACTGTAGGTGGGGATGTTATTCTGCAGCGCAATCTCCATCGAGAAGTAGGCGATGCGTTCGTTGCGGATATATTCTCTGAGCACGGGTCTCTCCTTGTTCGGCTATCCGGTTATTCAGGCTTTACGGCCGCTTCGAACTCCTCTTTCAGGCGGTCCATATGACCGTAAACAATCAGCTGATCACCTGTCTGCAGCGGTTCGTTCATGCGTCGCGCATGCATCCATGTTCGTCCACGCTCCACACCGAGTACGAGTGTATCCTTGTGGGCCGTGCCGATCTGGATAATGGATTGTCCTGTCAGCGGGGAGTCAGCGGTCACTTCGATCTTGACCAGACCAAAGCCGTCAACAAGGTGCAGCAGCTCCTCCACCGGTTCAAATTCGAATAGCGAACTGCGGTATAACAGGCGCTCGACCATATTTTCCCACCGTTGCATCAGCCCGATGTGGCGGGCGAGCAGATAGATCAGCAGGAGTCCGAGGCAGAAGACAAGGATGTTTCGCGGCAGGTTTTGCGATGTGGTGGTGACGAATGAAGAGGTGCCGCTGACAGTCACGGCAACAATACCTGCGTAGCCGCCGATCATCAGCATACTGATTATTTTTCGACGAGTCGGGTGATTGACGACCTTTTCAGCCTCATGGGTGGTGAAGCCTGTGGCGGTGAAGGCGGAGAGTGCCTGAAATTTTGCCTGTTCGTAGTGCATACCTGTACGCACCAGAGCGATGGCGCCGGCTCTTACAAACAGCATCGAGAGCAGGATGGCCATCAATGTGGGAATGAGAAAATACAAGCCGCTCATATCATCGCCTCCGGACATGAACTGGACAGCAGAGATCAGTTCATCTTGAGAGGGTAGTGGATCAGACCGACGAGTACAATGGATCGATTTTCTCGGGCAGACGCTTGGCGCGAGTGGCTCTGCGCAGGCAGTCGCGCAGCTGTATAGCGAGGGTTGCGGATATAAAAATAGCCGCCCCTGAACGGGGCGGCTATCGCTTTATTTAATCATCATCCCAGTTGTCGCCCCATTCATCTTCATCGTCATCCCAATCTATACGGTGTGTTTTTTTCTGCCCGACGTTCCACAATACGTCATCTTCATCTTCTGGCAGGTCATCAAAATCGTTATCAGGATCGTATCCCATCGTTGTACTCCATCTGTGGTGTTAGTGCCGCAGCGGTATTCGAAAGGCAAGCAAGGGCCATGTAAAACGCAATATTTCGTACGCAGTGGACGAAGAAGATGAACACCTAAGCGGCGTAAGCAGGGGTGGCGGGATGCGTTAATGACCGGGGTAAACATCACAACGCTTTATCAGTCATTCCGTCGGGAGGGGCTGTAGCGAAACCGGGGTCTACTGATGATTGCCGATGCATGGCTGTTTGCCACACTCTCAGTCAGTTGCGGTGGCAGGCTCGGCAGGACTAGTCGGCGGCATGTTTGATCCGGTCGCCGATCAGCTGGCCGAGCTTGGCCATGCTGAATGGCTTGGAGAGAACCTCCGTGTTTTCTATGCCGATGCCGCTGACCATCGAGGAGTTCAGGTCATAGCCGGTAATAAACACAATGGGTACTTCCCGATTCTTGCGACGGATCTCTTTGGCTGATTCAATACCGCCAAGTACCGGCATGACCACATCCATCAGTATCAGGTCTATCTTATCCGTATGCTGGCTATAGGTATGGATGGCCTCCTTACCGTTACTGGCATCAATGGTTTTGTAACCGAGTTTATTCAACACTCTTGCTGTAGAGAGGTGCAATTCATCATTATCGTCGACAAGCAGAATGGTTTCACCGCTGCCGGTATGGTCGGATGATGTCGATGCGGCAGGCGCGATGCTTTCCATGCTGGTCATGGGCAGGAATATGGAAAAAGTAGTGCCTTTACCTGTGCTGCTCTGCACATCGATAAAGCCACCGTGTGATTCTATGGCGCCATGCGCTACCGACAGGCCGAGGCCGGTACCCTCGCCAACGCCTCGGGTTGTGAAAAATGGTTCAAATATTTTGCCCATATGGCTGTTGCTGATGCCACTGCCGTTGTCTCGTATCTGGATACGCAACCATTTGTTCGAACTCAGCTTACAGGCTCTGGGCGAGTCTGCATCAGAAGGGGTGTAGGGGGCAGCCGTCACTTCAATGCGCGGCTTGCTCACATCGGCAACGGCGAGGCGGGCATTATTCACCAGATTCATCAACACCTGCTGAATCTGGGTTACATTCATCAAACAGTGCATCGGATGCGGATCAATCTGCAGATCGAATTTAATATCAACAGGCATGTTGCTTTGCAGTATTCTGCAGGTGGACTGTACAATGGTATTCAATTCACCGTTGGTTTTACGGACATAATCATTCCGTGCAAATGTCAGCATAGACTTGATAATGGCTGCTGCCCGCATACAGATGTTGTTGATTGAGGTGAGTTTTCGCTCCAGATCAATATTACCCTTGGCCATCAGTTGAGCCAGATAGAGATTACTGACGATGGCAGCCAGCATATTATTGAAGTCATGCGCGATGCCGCCGGTCATGATGCCCAGGCTCTCCATGTGCTGGGAGTGTTCGAGTTGGTCGCGAATAGACTGTTTTTCAGCCTCCAGCCGGATACATTCGGTCATATCCTGCATCGTTCCTTCCACAGAGACAGCCTGACCTGTTGCATCAAAGCGCAGTGTGCCGCGCACCTGCAGCGTCAGTTTCTCGCCATGCGTATTGTTGATATGCTGGGTATGTTCGAATGCCTTGAGTGTGTGTTGTTGCGGGAGCTTGTCGAAGAATGAACGCATTTCATCGCGCTCTTCGCTGACGATGAACTGCAACCAGCTTTCCGGCGTCAGTTCCTGATCGGCTTCCAGAGCGAACAGTGTCCTGATGCCGGGAGAGCAGTTCAGCTCTTTGCTGTTGCAGTGCCATTTCCAGCTGCCGATTCTGGCCATGCGCTCTGCCTGTGCCAGCAGTACCCGCTGCTCTTCAGCATGCTGGAGCAAGCGGCCGCCGCGTAACAGATAATGTGTTTTATGCCCCAGTAGCTTCCAGTTCACCGGCTTGGTGATGAAATCGGTCGCTCCTGCATGATAAGCCCGGTCGATCGATTGATTGTCCTCATGCCCTGTCATGACAAGCACCGGCGTATGGCATCCATGCGCGGATGCGCGGATGCGCTGGCAGACGGTATACCCGTCCATGACAGGCATTTCCAGATCAAGCAGCAGGATATCCGGTTGCTGCAGGTCGAATAGTTGCAGGGCCTGTTCACCATCTGCCGCCTCACAGGTATCGAAGCCTGCATCGGTCAGTGCTTTAACAGCCAGCATGCGCAGTGCAGCATTATCATCGACGATCAGTGCCAGAGGTCGCTGTTCTGATTCAGGTCTGCTCATTCGATCTCTCCTCCGCGATCCGCGCCAGAAGTGCTGAGGCCAGCGGTAGCACCAGCTGGACTTGAGCGAATACGCCGCAGCAGCCACGCCGTCGGCATCATTCCCCGGCTACAGCCCTGTGCATCTTCGCGAACACTTTCGCTGCCGAACGCTTAAGGTATAGTATATATGGACGATTTTAGCCAGCAGGAGTCTTTGCCGATATGAACCGCGCCTGGAGAGATCAGTGGTCTGTCCAGCATAGGGAGCGCTGGTGGTGGAGGATGCGATACGAATCAGGACGTTGGCAGATGTTGAACTTTTTTGGCTGGCTGAAGCTGATGCGTCAGTGGATTTAAAAGGTAGTGTGGATGACGTATGCGCGTGGATTGAGCTCACCCCGGTGAGATTCCGATGCATGTTGCGGTGCAAAGCAGCGGCGTTATCTGCGGCGAAGGCAACACACGGTCAAAGGCTTGCAAACGAAGTGTGCGAAGTCGAGGTCGTGCTGGACAAAGGGTCAGGTAGGATATGACAATGTGGCGCAATCGGGATGATCCCGTAATGCGTGGAGAAAGCCATGACCAAGCAATATGCCAACATTGTTGTCAGTGATACCCAGACACCGAACGGATTACCTATCCTCAAGGGCAGTATTGGTCCCGATGCAGTTGATGTGAGAACACTGCTTGGCCGACAGAATCTGTTGACCTACGATCCCGGTTTTCGCTCCACGGCATCATGCGAAAGTGCCATTACCTACATTGACGGCGAGGCGGGACAGCTGCTTTATCGCGGCTACCCGATTGAGGAGTTGGCAACCCGCTGTGGTTTCTCGGAAGTAGCGCATCTGCTGATGTATGGTGAGCTGCCTGCGTCCGAGCAGCTCTCCGGCTTCCAGTGCAAGATAAATGAGTACAATCTGCTGCATGATCAGGTGCTCTCCTTTTATCATGGTTTCCGCCGTGATGCGCATCCGATGGCGGTGATGGTCGGCGTTGTCGGTGCATTGTCTGCATTTTATCAGGATTCTCAGGATTACAGCCGCGATGAGGATCAGCATAAGGCGGCGATTCGGCTGGTTGCCAAGATGCCGGCGATCGCAGCGGCCAGCTATACCTACAGCATAGGCCGCCCGATCCGTCATCCGGATAATAATCTGGATTATGCTTCCAACTTTCTGCAGATGATGTTCGGCAAACCGAATGAGCCTTATCATGTGGATCCGGTGCTGGCCAGAGCCATCGAAATGATTTTCATACTGCATGCCGATCACGAGCAGAATGCTTCCACCTCGACTGTGCGCATGGCGGCATCCTCCGGCGCCAACCCGTTTGCCTGTGTCGCATCAGGGATTGCTACATTGTGGGGGCCGGCGCATGGCGGCGCCAACGAAGCTGTGCTGACGATGCTTGAGGATATCGGCTCGCCCGATCGTATCCCCGAGATTGTTCGCCGGGCCAAGGATAAAAACGATCCCTTCCGGCTGATGGGTTTTGGTCATCGGGTATACAGAAATTACGATCCGCGCGCGGCACTGATTCGCGATACAACCCGGCAGGTGCTGGCTCATCTGGGTATGGAAAACAGCCCGTTGATGGCAACGGCGCTGGAGCTCGAGCGCGTGGCGCTGGAAGATGATTATTTTATCGAAAAGAAGCTCTATCCGAATGTGGATTTTTACTCCGGCATTCTGTTGCGTGCCATGGGCTTTCCCAGCCGTATGTTTACCGCTGTTTTTGCCGTAGCGCGTACCGTCGGCTGGGTTTCGCACTGGCTGGAGCTCAAGCAGCAGGCCGGCCACGGTATCGACCGGCCGCGTCAGCTCTATACCGGCCCGACACTGCGCCATCTGGACAAGTAAACAGCCGATCAGCTGCGCGGCTTTGTGCCGCGCTGTCTGCCAGCACTACTCTTGTGGCATCAGGATGCTGCGCAGTGTTGTGTAGGCAATATCATTTTCACTGTTTATTGCCGCATAGACATCCAGCGGAATGCTGTTGATACCGGCAACAGGATGCAGCTTACCCAGCGCGATATCATCCTCTATCATGGCTCTGGGCAGCCAGGCCGTACCGCCAAAGCGTAATAACCATGCCAGTCCCAGCCAGGCAACATTGACATTGGTATTGGTCGCGGGTTCATGTGCGATATGGTTGGCTTTGATCATCCTGTTTCTGAAACCGTCACCCCAGTCGATATCCACGAAGCGGTGCAGCTCGGCAGCAGCCTGATCCGTTATATCCGCAGAGCGAGCCAGAATAAGCTCCAGCTCGGTTACCCGCTGACTTGATACACCCGGATATTTGATCTCTTCGGGCAATATGGCGCAATCAAGCGTGCCGTTGATCAACATCTGGGCCAGTTCGCTGCGTCCGCCGGTTCTGAGTATATACCTGCAGTCGGGGGCTGCGGTTACGAATGTGCCCAGCTTCTTTTGCAACCAGGTTTGCCAGATCACATCGGTTGCACCAATACGCAGACAGAGGTCGTTTTCATCTCTTCTCAATACATCCTGCCGGATATTGTTCCACTCCCCGATCAGTGCTACGGCCCGCTCTTTCAGCCGGAATCCTGCAGGGGTAAGGATGACGCCGCTCCGGCTGCGATCAAACAGTTGAATGCCGATTTCACGTTCCAGCTGCCGGATTCTGGAGCTGACGGCGGAAGGGGTGAGGTGCAGAAATTCAGCGGCTTTTCTCAATCCTTCATGCTCGGCCACGGCCAGAAATGTACGCAATAATTGGATGTCCACGTGTTCTCCTATTTTGCACATCATGCGTGATATCTTTTGCTTTACGCCAGCAGACCCTAGTCCACATATTTGCGCTGTGTTAACCAGCACAATCATATGCTCGAGGTGGTAACCATGGCCAGACAAAGTCATTCGGGAGAAATCGACGTCCTGGAAAGCGAACAACACATCAGAAGCAAGAAAGATGAAAACCGAAACAGAAAAGCAAGTTCAGATTCAGATATTGATGATGAATGGTTTGAACATATTGATGACTACGATGATATCCCAATGTACATAAGCGAGGATTAACTGATGAAAAAAATGATTAAATCTCTGGTACTGGCTGCATGCCTGACCATGGCTGCAGGTGCAGTTGTTGGCATGGCAAATGCCGAGGAGGCGCTGGATGGCATGAATCCGTGCGATATGGGTGCAAATCCGTGCAGCCCTGACGGTATGACTTATCAGGAGGGTGATGGCAGCAATCCGTGTGATTCGGGTAGTGCAGAGAATCCCTGCGCAGCTCAACCGGATGATTCCTACTATATGAGTGATGATGTGCAGGAGCCGGACTCAGGGGCTCAAGCCCAGTAAGCAGAGTAGTGAAACGGGCCCGGAAGGGCCCGTTTTAATTGTACCGCCGGGCTTTTGGCCATACCTGAAATGCATTGCATCTGTTGTGCTTCAGCGGGAAATTGTCTCTTGTCAGCAGTAATTAATCGGATAAGGTGTAAACGCTTGTCAGCAGGTGCTTCGCATGTGTTAGTTTGCGCACGATAACGGCATACCCCGAGTAGGGTCCCAGAGGAGAAACATGGAACAGATGGATTGGACGGTAGACCGTGCGGCGGAGCTTTATCAGGTCGAAGGTTGGGGCAATGGCTTTTTCGGCATCAACGAGTCGGGCAATATGGTGGCGATTCCTGATGGTGAGCATCAGATTGATCTGAAGTTGCTCTGTGATGAACTGGCGGGCCGCGGGCTCTATCCACCGCTGCTGTTACGCTTTTCCGATATTCTCAAACAACGCATGGCGCAGATTCATCACCGCTTTGCCATCGCCCGCGAAGAGGCCGAGTACGATGGCCGTTATTTCGGTGTCTATCCGATCAAGGTGAATCAGCAGCGGCAGGTGGTTGAGGAGATCGTTGAATTCGGCGGCGATTTCAACTGGGGGCTGGAAGCAGGATCCAAGCCCGAGCTGCACGCGACGCTGGCCATGCTTGAGGATGTCGAGGGGCTGATTATCTGTAATGGCTACAAGGATCGCGAGTTTATTGAACTGGCCATGATCGGGCTGAAGATGGGTAAGCGCGTGTTTATCGTGGTCGAGAAGCCGAACGAGCTGGATATGATTCTGGAGGCATCGCAGCGACTTGGGGTTGAACCGTTGATCGGTTTGCGCTGCCGTCTGGCTGCAACCAGTCAGGGCAAGTGGGATGACTCCGGCGGTGATAACTCCAAGTTCGGGCTGGCTGCAACCGAGTTGATGGACGTGGTTCGCAAACTCAAAGCGCACGGCAAGCTTGATGCCCTGCGTCTGCTGCACTTTCACATCGGCTCACAGGTGCCGCGCATCCGTCATATCAAACAGGCGATGCAGGAAGCTGCGCGATTTTATGTGGAGCTGCGCAAACTCGGTGCACCCATCGAGTTTATGGATGTCGGCGGTGGCTTGGGCGTCAATTACGACGGCTCTATCTCGGGTACGCAAACATCGGTTGATTATTCGTTGCAGGAGTATGCCAACGATATCGTCTGGACACTGAAAACGGTCTGTAATGAAGAGGATCTGCCGCATCCGAATATTATCTCCGAATCAGGTCGGGCACTGGTGGCGCACCATGCTGTTCTGGTGATTGATGTGCTGGGTATTACGCGCAGAACCAGCGGCGTACCTGTGCATGAGCCTGCTGAAGATGCGCCGATGCAGCTGCGACAGATGTGGGATACCTGGGTTGATTTTGCCCGTATCGAACCGCGTGAGGTGCTGCACGACGTTGTCTCGCTGCGTGAAGATGTGAACCGGCTGTTTGTGCTGGGGCATTGTACACTGGCTGAGCGGGCCCAGACCGAAGAGCTGTACTGGCATATGCTGACCCTGCTCACTGAGAAGGTGGATGTAGAACAGATTGCAGAGCTGATCCCGGGTATCCGCACCCAGATGGCGGATCGTTACTTTTGCAACTTCTCGCTGTTCCAGTCTCTGCCAGATGCCTGGGCAATTGATCAGGTGTTCCCTGTTGTGCCTATTCACAAGCTGAATGAAGTGCCGGACAGAGACGGGATTCTCGTGGATATCACCTGTGATTCCGATGGTAAAATGCAGAATTTCCCGCTTGCGGACGGCCACTCGCCGACGCTGCCGCTGCATGCGGTGAGTAACGGTGATGATTATCTGATCGGCGTATTTCTGACCGGTGCCTATCAGGAGATTCTGGGTGACCTGCACAACCTGTTCGGCGATACGCATGCTGTGCATGTGCGTATGGATGGCGATCAGTATGAACTGGAGCAGATTGTTGAAGGGGAGAGTGTGGCTGAGGTGCTCGATTATGTGCAGTTCAATGAGAAGGTGCTGCTGGATCGTATGCGTCGCCAGCTGACTCAGGCCAAGGTCGAAAAACGACTGACCGCTTCCGAAGCAAACAGCTTTCTGCGCTTCTACAAGGAAGGGCTGAGTGGATACACCTATCTGGAGGAGAACCTGCCGCCGGTAGCCGGTTCCCGCTAGCGCAATGCCGCTGGCTTCTGCTGGCATGAATCCGTTGCAGCGCCAGCGCTTGATTGAGCGGCACAGGGATAGTCTGGATATGCACGGCTATTCGCCGGATGCGCTGTTCTGGTCTTCGCGCGGCCTGCAGAAAGTGCTGTTCAGGGTACTGGCCGAGATCGGTGTCAGTACCGGTGATTCGCTGCTGGATGTAGGTTGCGGCTTTGGTGATCTGCACAGCTGGCTGCGCGGCAGTGGCAAAGCGGTGGATTATACCGGTATCGATCTGTCGCCGGATATTATTGCCGCCGGCGCGCGCATGAATCCGGGACTGCGCCTGCTGAGCGGGGAGCTGTTCGACTTTGACTGGTCACCACAGACATTTGACTGGGTTGTGCTCTCCGGCACGCTGAACTGGGATCTGGGCGATGACGGCGAATACACGCGGCGGGTGATCCGCCGTATGTTCCAGTTATGCCGCCAAGGGGTGGCGTTTAACATGCTCAATGTACGCCGCTTTGATGCAGCCGTGCTGGGTGATATGAAGGCCCACGATCCGGTTGCAGTGCTGGATTTCTGCCGCGCAATTTCGCCGGATTGTTACTGTCGCAACGACTACCTGCCCGATGATTTTACCATCTATATACGGCGAACGTAAGGCTCCCGCCTGTCGTTCAGTGCCAGAGCATGAAGAATTCTGCCTAGGCAGTCAGTCCGCCAGCCTGTTTTCTAATGTTTTTCTTTTCGGCAGCCCGGTCGGAGGCACTGGCTGCGCTCTCTTTGCCGGCTTCCCATGCCTTTCTGGACTTTTCGGCGGTCCAATCGGCAGCAGTGGCCGAACCTTTCTTTGTAGCTTCCCAGCCCTTTTTAGTGGCTTTGGCACTCCATGCAGCGGCATGTGATGCACCCTGCTTGGTTGCTTCCCAGGCTGTTCTGGATTTTTCAGCTGTCCATTCGGCAACCGTGCTGGCGCCGGTCTTTGTTTTTTCCCACAAGTCGTTATCAGCGGCCATGGCATGCGTAGAGATACTCATCAGGGCAAAGAGCGAAAGGAGTGTGATTATCAGTTTTTTCATTGGTTGAACCTCCGTCATATGTTGAGGCCCAATTAAAGCGTTGCATCCAGTCGTTGAAAGTGAGCGATATCACCAATGTGGATGATTGTGTGGGTTCATGCCGTCCGGCAATTGCAGGCGCGTGTTGGCTTGATTACTGTTGGCTGTCTGGCTCCAGATAGAGGTAGGTAAAGCCGACGGCAATGCCGGCGCCGCTGCTTTTAACATTGATCGGCTGCAGGGCGATGCTGCCATCGCGCTTTGCAATGGGGGCCGATTCGCCTGCGCTGAGCCCGAAGCTTGCCCCACCACCGGCTCCGCTATAGCGACCGCTCAGTTGCCGGCTGCCCGGCCGAAACTGTTCGGCAAGTACCGCGTAGATGACATTTTTTTGCTTGTTGAGATTCACATCAAGACCTAACCCGATGCCTGTTTCTCCCTTGTAGTGCTCAAGAGGAGTGCCATCAGCAGGGGTGAATATACAGCGGATTTCACTGGTTGAGTGGATCAGCAGATTGAAGCCGCTGTGCGGCAGGATATTGCAGCTGAGTGTGCCGATACTCTGTTTCGCTGAGCCTGCATCACCTGCAAAACTAGTGCTGACCGGTAGCAGTAGCGCGCACAGGCAGATAGCTGGACATATTTTATGCATGACACTCTCCTGATCCCGGTATTTCCGTCAGCAGCGGTTGCGGAATGCTTCTAATATAGCACTGTTTCAATACCAGTGATTATTTTTCTTGTTTGAGCAGAAGATCGACCAGCCAACTCCGCCGGATTATTTATGATGCGTGCAGCTCAATGCTGCCCTGCATATATTGTGTCGCAGTCCCCGATATGAGCACGCGATCGCCCGCGAGCTCGCAGCCCACCTCACCACCGCGGGCGGAGAGCTGTCTGGCCCGGAGTGCCGTTCGGCCCAACATAGCGGACCAGTAGGGTGCCAGCTGCGTGTAGGCGGAGCCTGTGACGGGATCTTCATCGATGCCGCATTTGGGGGCGAAAAAGCGTGCGACAAAATCATACTGCTGGGCCGGGGCCGTGATGATCACACCCCTACGATCCAGCTGTCTGAGCAGTGCAAGCTGTGGTGCCGCTGCTGCCACGGCATGTTCATCCTTTAATACGACGATATAATCATCAGAGCGCAGGCAGGCGACAGGCTCAATGCCAAACGCCGCTATAATCGCAGCCGGTGTTTTGCATAACAGACCTGGCCGGGCAGGAAAATCCAGCACCAGCAGCTTACCCTGCCTTGCTACTGTCAGTGGCCCGGAGCGGGAGGCAAAGCGTATGGTATCACCCTGATATGCAAGACAGTGAAACAGCACATAGGCAGTCGCCAGTGTCGCATGGCCGCACAGATCAACCTCGGTTGTCGGCGTAAACCAGCGAATATGGAAGCCGGTTGCAGTCTGAACAAAAAAGGCCGTCTCCGAGAGGTTGTTCTCAGCGGCTATCGCTTGCATAAGCGCATCGGGCAGCCACTGCGTCAGCGGGCAGACTGCAGCAGGGTTGCCCTCAAATGGTTTTGATGCAAAGGCATCAATCTGGAAAACGGGCAGTTTCAAATTTCCTCCCTTGCACAGCATCTCTGTATGCAGTTGTCGTCGAGGTTGTGTTGCCCGATCACGAGCGCTTCATACCCGCCAGCAGTAGCTGTAAGCGGCTAGCGGACCTGCAGGCCGTGCTCACGACAGCCGGTCGCGGAAATCCTCATAGGTAAAGCGGCGCACCAGCTCGAAGCTGTTATCGTTGTGCCAGATACCGATGTCCGGATGGCGCACGCCGTTGAACATCGTAGTTTTGACCATCGTGTAGTGGATCATATCCTCGAAGATCAGGCGTGAACCGGGCATGAGCGGTGTATCGAATGAATAATCACCGATAACATCGCCAGCAAGACAGGAGGTGCCGCCAAGCCGGTAGGTGTGCCGTTTTTCATTTGCAATGGCCGAGCCGGTGACGGCCGGGCGATAGGGCATCTCCAGTACGTCCGGCATGTGTGCTGTGGCCGAGATATCGAGGATGGCAACCGGCAGTCCGTCGGTCGGCACGATATCGAGTACGGATGTAATCAGCGGGCCGGTGCGCCAGCCGATGGCGCCGCCAGGCTCCAGATAAACTTCGACTTCCCACCTGGCTTTGAAGGCCCGGATGCGATCGATCAGTTTGTCTGTGTCGTAATCCTTGTGTGTCATCAGATGGCCGCCGCCGAAATTGACCCACTTCAACGCCGGAATGTAATCGGCAAACTTGGCCTCAAAGGCGTCAATCAGACGGATGGATGAGTCGTGCAGGTTCTCGCACAGCGCGTGCGCATGCAGCCCCTCAATGCCGGTGAGGTCTGCCCCCTGCAGGTGTTGCGGACGCACGCCGAGGCGCGAGCCGGAGAAGCAGGGATTGTAGAGATCGGTCTCCACCTCGGCGATGCCCGGATTCACCCGGATGCCGCAGGATACACCTGCCGCGATGGCTTTTGCGCCGAAGCGTTGCCACTGGTTCACCGAGTTGAATACCAGATGGCCCGCCATGCTGCATATCTCATCGAACTCGTCATCGCGAAAGGCTGCCGAGTAGATGTGATTCTCGCCGCCGAACTGCTCATCGGAGAGTTTCAGCTCATACAGGGAGCTGGCCGTGCAACCGGGCAGATACTGTTTGATCAGCTCAAATGTCGACCACATCGAGTAGCCCTTGAGTGCCAGAATAATCTTGCAGCCGGATTCATCCTGTACCCGCTTGAGCAGCTCCAGATTACCGATCAGCTTCTCCTCTTCCAGCACATAGCAAGGTGAATGCACCCTCGAAATATCAATACTCATATAGAACCTTTTTGAACCGCAAAGGAGCGCAAAGGAGTAATGTTTAGTGGATTATTCTGTTCCTGTAACGGGTCAGAATAATTGCAAGGCAGGTAACCGGATGTAATCATCTTTTAATTTTTCCTTTGTGCACCTTTGCGTCCTCTGCGGTGAAAATCATTCGGGGAGGGAATCGACGTCGATATCGGTTTCGATATCGGTCCACGGCAAGCCCTGCTCATTCAGTGCGGCCATGAACGGATCGGGATCGAACTCTTCCATATTGTGTACGCCGGCCTTCATCCACTTACCCCGGATCATCATCATCGCACCGATCATGGCCGGCACGCCTGTGGTATAGGAGACGCCCTGGGCATTGGTTTCCCTGTAACACTCCTGATGGTCGCAGATGTTGTAGATGTAGCGGGAGACGGGCTTGCCATCCTTTGTACCTTTAACGATCACACCGATATTGGTTTTGCCGACCGTGCGCGGGCCCAGTGATGCGGGATCCGGCAGCAGTGCTTTGAGGAACTGGATCGGCACAATCTCGTGGCCCTGGAACATGATCGGTTCAATCGAGTCCAGTCCGATATTACGGAACACCTCCAGATGCTTGAGGTAGGCATCGCCGAAGGTCATCCAGAAACGCATGCGTTTCACACCCTTGAGGTTGACGGCGAGTGACTCCATCTCCTCATGGTAGAGCAGGTACATATTCTTCGGTCCGACCTGTTCAAAGTCGAACTGTTTTTTGAACTGCATCGGTGTGGTTTCAATCCACTCACCATTTTCGAAATAGCGGCCATTGCTGGTTACTTCACGGATATTGATTTCCGGGTTGAAGTTGGTAGCGAAGGCATAGCCGTGATCGCCGCCGTTGCAGTCGAGAATGTCGACATAGTCCATGGTGTCGAAGTGGTGCTTCTGCATATAGGCAGAAAAGACATTGGTCACGCCCGGATCAAAGCCCGAACCGAGCAACGCCATCAGGCCGGCTTTTTCAAAACGCTCGCGATAGGCCCACTGCCAGCTGTATTCGAACTTCGCCTCATCCAGCGGCTCATAGTTGGCCGTATCCAGATAGTGCACGCCGGTCTCAAGGCAGGCATCCATAATGGTCAGATCCTGATAGGGCAGTGCCACGTTGATGATCATGAACGGGTCAACCCGCTTAATCAGCGCCACAAGCTCGGCAACATTGTCGGCATCAACTGCGGCAGTATGAATGGTGCGCCCGGTCTTTTCGGTGATTTCCGAGGCAATCTGCTCGCATTTGGAGACAGTACGGCTGGCCAGCCATATATCGGAGAACTCCTCCGCATTCAGCGCGCATTTATGGGCCACTACTCGTCCGACGCCACCAGCGCCGATGATCAGAACTCTGCTCATGGTAAAATACCTGCTATCGATTTTTCCGTTATTTATTGCAAACGGGCAGTCAAGGCTAATGCCCGGCCGGGGTTCCGGCCAGAACAAGAAATTTACCTTTTCGGTGTGTGGCGAAAAGCGTACGCTGGCGTCATGTTTGATTATACAGATAAGGCTGTTGAAGAGGCGCATGCCATTCGCATCATCGGTGTGCCGTTTGATGGGACAGTGTCGTTTCGTCCCGGTGCCCGTTTCGGGCCTGCGGCCATCCGTGATGCATCCGACGGGCTGGAAACATGGTCGGCTGCTCTGGATGCGGATCTGGAATCGGTCAGCTATGCCGACAGCGGTGATCTGGAGCTGCCGATGGGCAGCGTGGAGGCAGCTCTCGCCATTATCCGGGAAGCGGTCGATGATTGTCTGCATGAAGAGGCTATTCCGTTTTTGCTCGGTGGCGAGCACCTGGTCAGCCTGCCAGCCATAGCATCGCTATATGAGAAATATCCGGATCTGGTGGTTGTGCAGCTGGATGCACATGCCAATCAGCGTGAAGACTATCTGGGTGTCCGGCTTTCACATGCCTGCGTGATGCGCCGCGTATGCGAGCTGATCGGCGTGGAGCATATCCGGCAACTGGGTATTCGTTCAGGTACGCGTGAAGAGTACCGGCTGATGCGCGAATACGGTACGTTAAGCACTTTTCGTGACAGTGATCTGAATGATCTGAGGGCGTGGATCGGTGACCGGCCGGTTTATCTGAGCGTGGATCTCGATGTGTTTGATCCGGCTTGCCTGCCCGGTACAGGGGCGCCGGAGCCGGGTGGTATCGACTGGTGGGTGTTCCAGCGCTTTATTGCCCTGATGCAGGGCTGTGATATTGTCGGTCTCGATGTCGTTGAGCTGGCGCCGAAGCTGGATGCCTCCGACTGCTCATCGGTGCTGGCCGCCAAGTGTGTGCGCGAGTTGCTGCTGGTCGTAGCGGGTAGTTAGGCCGGTTAAAAAACAGGACTGCTGCCGTAGCCGCTTTCATGGCATGCTTATTGCTCGATTTTAGTCAGTGCCGGGACATGGAGTCATGATTTGAAAACTGCAACAGATACGGATCAGCAACAGCTGCTGGCATGCGAGCAGATCAAGGTGCTATACCAGGCGCAGCCGCTATCCGCACTGGCGGCTTTGATGACTGCCGCAGCACTGGTGTTCGTCGAGTGGGGCGTCGTCGATCATGGTCCGGCGCTGCTCTGGATCGGCGCTATGACTGTTATCACGCTGGCGCGCTTGCTGCTCGCCTTCTATTACCGCCGCATTGAGCCGGGAGTGGGGCAGGCCGGCTGGTGGAAGAGTGCGTTTATAGCCGTCTCTGTTCTGTCGGGTATGGCCTGGGGTGGCGCCTCACTTATTCTCTTTCCCGAAAGCTCGGTGATGCATCAGATGTTTCTGTTTTTAATCGTTGGCGGCATGTGCGTCGGCTCCATTACCTCCATGTCGGCGTTGCCGGTTGCTTTTATTGCCTTTGTACTGTTTGCCTCGCTGCCGCTGGTTGTGCGCTTTTTTGCTGTCGGCAACGAGATGCTGCAGGTGATGAGCGTTATGCTGGTGCTGCTTGTTGTCGTGACTCTGGCAAGCGGCCTGAGGGTGTGGCGCAATATCAGACAAAATATTGAGCTGCGTATGCAGAGCCAGCTGAGCGAAGCATCGCTGGCAGAAAGCGAGGAGCGATTCAGGGCTCTTTTTGAAGGCAATAAAAGTGTCGAGCTGATTATTGATCAGGAAGACGGTCGTATTATCAGGGCGAACCGGGCTGCCGAGCTGTTCTACGGCTATACCAATGCAGAATTGCTGGCCTTGAATGTTTCAGATATCAATACGCTTTCAGATGAACAGGTGAGTGCCGAGATGGAGCTTGCTACATCGGAAAAGCGGGACCATTTTATATTCCGGCATCGGCTGGCCAACGGCGAGATCAGGGATGTGGAGGTGCACGCAGGGCCTATTTTCTGGCATGCGAAAAAGGTTCTGTATTCGATTGTTTATGATATCACGGAGCGTAAGCGCAGTGAGTATTTTATCCGGCGCAGCGCTGAAATCTTTGAAATGGTGGCATTGGCAACGCCCGAGCAAGAAATTTATGATGCCATTTGTAAAATGTATGAAGTGATGCATCCTGAACTGCGGATGTCCATTCTGCGCCTGAAAGGTGATCAGCTGTATCATTGTAGTGCTCCGAGTCTGCCAGAGGCGTATTGTCAGGCGATTGACGGTGTGCAGATCGGCGCAGCGGTTGGTTCATGCGGGACAGCTGCATTTCTTGGTAAAAGAGTGATTGTGGAGGATATCGCAACTGATCCGCTTTGGGCTGACTATAAAGCATTGGCGTTGGCACATGGCCTGCATGCCTGCTGGTCACAGCCTGTTGTCGGCAGTGATGGAGTCCTGCTGGGGACCTTTGCCATGTATGCTGACCAGCCTGCCACTCCGAGCGATGATGCTTTGCATGCGATTAAAAATGCCTCCGGTCTGGTTTCTATTATCATGGAGAGGGAGCGCCGGAATGTATTGCTCGGGATGCTGTCTCAAGCTGTCGAGCAGGCCGGTGAATCTGTTGTTATTACCGACAAGCAGGGGACAATTGAATATGTGAATCCCTCCTTTGAACGCATGACCGGCTATACATCTGCCGAGGTGATGGGCAAAAATCCGAGTGTGATCAAAAGTGGTAATCAGACGAATGAGTTCTATGCACAGCTATGGGGTACGATAACCAAAGGGGAAACCTGGCATAGTGCCATTGTCGATCGGCGCAAGGATGGCAGCCAATATCCGGCATTGATGTCCATTGCTCCTATTCTCGATAGCAATGGCGAGATTTCGCACTATGTGGGCATCCAGCAGGATATGACCACGCATGAAATGCTTGAGGAGAAGTTCCGTCAGGCGCAGAAGATGGAGGCGATCGGCACACTCGTGGGCGGCATTGCCCATGATTTCAATAATATGCTGGCCGGTATGACCGGCAACCTCTATCTGGCCAAAAGGAAGGTTGCCGATTTTCCCGATGTGGTGCATAAACTCAGCAGTGTGGAAGCACTCAGTTTCCGGGCCTCGGAGATGATCAAGCAGCTGTTGACCTTTGCCCGTAAAGGTCAGGTGCAAATGCAGCCTTTCGGCTTAACCTCCTTTATTAAGGAGACCTCCAGGCTGAATGAGACGACTATTCCGGAAAGTATCACCTTTCAGCGTGACCTCTGTGCGGATGAGCTGGTTGTAAGGGGTGATGCAACGCAGTTGCAGCAGGTGGTGATGAACCTGCTCAATAATGCTCGTGATGCAGTGGCGAGCGTAGATGATCCCGTGATCTCGCTGCATCTGGAAGAATTTGAAGCCAATGCCGATTTCATCAATACCCATCCGGGCATTGAAGGGCGTCTGTTTGCCCATTTGATGGTTCAGGATAATGGTAGTGGTATAAGCGAAGCAGAGAAGAGCCAGATTTTTGATCCGTTTTTTACCACCAAGGCTGTCGGCCATGGAACCGGGCTGGGGCTGGCTATGGCCTATGGAGCGATAGACAGTCACGGTGGCATGATTGATGTAGAGAGTACGCCCGGAAAGGGAAGCACCTTTCATATCTATTTGCCGCTGTTGGAGGAGAAAAAGATCGATATTGCCTCCGAGTCGGTCACTGAAGCCATTGCGGGCAATGGCGAACTTATATTGATTGTTGATGATAATGCCGATATCCGCAGTACCGGAAAAGAGGTGCTGGAGAGTATCGGCTACCGTGTGCTGGAGGCGGTCGACGGGCTGCAGGCAATTGAGCAGTTTAATGCTAACCGTAAAGATATTTCGCTCATCATTATGGATGTGGTGATGCCACGCTTGGGCGGTGTGCAGGCTGTGGCGCGAATCAGGAGTATCTGTCCGGATGTGAAGGTTGTTTTTGCTACCGGCTATGACAAGGATGAAGCATTGAAGAACGAAATGCCTGCAGATGAAGTGATTCTGTCAAAGCCGTACAACATCGTAAAACTCAGCCAGGTGATCAGGGATAAGCTGCGCAATACGGGTCATTAATTCCACTTAATGATTGAATTTCTTGTGTTTTTCAGGAAACAGGGCATAGTGCGCCGCCTCCAGAGGACAGGTTTATCTGCTCCTCATCTGCCCGGTCAATCACTGATGACTGGCGATCCGGAAATCAAACAAGCACCTCAAACTCTCAGTGAGCTTTCAGGTCCAGGTGCTATGGAAACTACAATACATGTCATTTGAAAAACTGGGCCTTTCAGCCGAATTACTTCGCGCTGTGGCCGATCAGGGGTATACCACCCCGACGCCTGTACAGGCAAACTCTATTCCGGTTATTCTGGAAGGAAACGATGTACTGGCCGGCGCGCAGACCGGCACCGGCAAGACTGCCGGCTTTACACTGCCGATGCTGCAGTTGATGCATAAATCTCACCCGGAGCGCAGCAGGAAGCACGCTGTCCGCGCACTGGTACTGACACCTACGCGTGAGCTGGCCGCGCAGGTAGCCGAGAGTATCGCCACCTATGGTAAATACCTGCCACTGCGTTCTACCGTTGTCTTCGGTGGCGTAGGCATTAACCCACAGATTCAGAAGCTGAATCGTGGCGTAGATATCCTTGTTGCGACACCCGGTCGTCTGCTGGATCTGATTGGTCAGGGCAAGGTCGATCTCGGCCACGTTGAATTTTTCGTCCTCGATGAAGCCGATCGTATGCTTGATATGGGCTTTATTCATGATATCCGCAAGGTGTTGAAGCTGCTGCCGAAAAAACGTCAGAACCTGCTCTTCTCCGCCACATTCTCGGAAGAGATCAAGCAGTTGGCCAGCGGGTTCCTGCACTCGCCGGTCTATGTGGAAGTAGCGCGTAATGAGACAGCGCATCAGGTCACCCAGATGGTGCATCCGGTCAGCCGGGCTAAAAAGCGGAGTCTGTTGTCGCATCTGATCAAACAGGGTGACTGGCAGCAGGTGCTGGTTTTCAGCAAGACCAAACATGGCGCAAACAAGCTGACTCTGTTTCTGGAGGGCGAGGGTATCTCTGCTGTTGCCATTCATGGCAACAAGAGCCAGGCAGCGCGCACCAAGGCTCTGGCAGACTTTAAAGCCGGATCTGTACGTGTGATGGTAGCAACTGATATTGCAGCACGTGGTCTGGATATTGATAGCCTGCCGCATGTGGTGAACTTTGATCTGCCGCATGTCGCCGAGGATTATGTGCATCGTATTGGCCGTACCGGTCGCGCCGGTAATTCCGGTGAGTCGATATCACTGGTCTCCGGTGATGAGCGCAAGCTGCTGGTTGGTATTGAGCGTTTGATCAAGAAGAGCATCGCCAAGGTAGTTGTTCCCGGTTTTGAGCCTAACGATGTGGAAGATGCAGCAGCAGCTGCAAAAGATCCAAAGCCAGGTCAGCGTCAGCAGCAGCGTCGTCATGATCCCAGCTCGCCGCGTAAGCCGCATGCTACCCGTAACCGCCGTCCCGGCCGCAACGAGCGTGCAGCAAGCAAGGGCTGATGCATGTTGAAGCGGGGGCCATTGGCGTATGCCATGGCCCCCGTTGCAGCGATTATGGTGGTAGAACGTTGGCCGAAACGCTGGAAGCTCGCGGTGTCAGCTGTGAACAGCTGGCCTGCCAGAGTCTCTGTACCTATGCACCGACTGCCAGAGTTGATGGTGTTGCCGTATTGCACGCTACCGCTGAGGGGATTGCTTTACGGCTGCAGGAGTGACTGCGTTGCCCGGCAAGTCTGATGAGTGGCCGGTGCCGTTCATCAGGCATTGGTGAATGATCTCCCATTCATACTTTCCACCCTGATCCGAATCAATTCCAGATGTGTTTAAGTATTTTGATCCTGTTGATGACGGCGCTTTTGCCGCATATCCCACCAGAACCACGCCCGTGACAATTGTTGTATGGCATAGCCTTCATGGCTGAGTTGACTATACTTGTGTGGTTAACTGATGAAGCAGTATGGAGAGCGCTATGCCGCAACCCGCCAAATTTAATACCCTGCTCGGGTACGCTCCCGGTGATGTGCCGGTTTACTCCTCGCATTATCCATCTGCCGATGATGCTGAATTTCCCAACCGTAAGGCATATCGCAGCTATATCGACGGTATCTTCATGGGCTACAAGTGGCAGTGCGTGGAGTTCGCCCGCCGCTGGCTCTATCTGAACAACGGCTGCATCTTCGATAATATTCCCATGGCTTACGATATCTTCCATCTGCGTACGCTACGCTCGGTACGGGATCATACGATCCTGCCGCTGCGCTCATTTCGTAATGGCGCAAAGCGTCATCCCGAACCCGGCTGCATGCTGATCTGGGAAGAGGGCGGCGAGTTTGAGCAGACCGGCCATGTCGCTATTGTCACCGAAGTGTTTGATGATCGCATCCGCATTGTGGAGCAGAACGTCAGCCATTCGGTATGGTTGGAGGGGCAGCACTATTCACGCGAGCTGCCGGCGCACATTGATGCCGATGGCGGCTACCGGATCGAATGCACATATGATGATGCGGATGTGCTTGGTTGGGTGATACAGACGGATGACGATAGCCATGCCGAGGTCTTTTCACAGGTCACTCCGGCCCTGCTGGATTTGCAGCCGGGCAGTGTGGCGTCGAGCGGAGAGCCCGCCCTGCCCGACAGATTGCAGCCGGAAGAGAAGGCCTTTGTCGCCTTTATGGGCGGCTACACGCTGACGCGTAATCCACAGGATCAAGCCCGCTATTTTCGTATGTCCGAATCGGCACACAAGGCGATCCGCCATGCCGGTAATGAGATGCACGCCATGTTCATGCAGGCGACGGATCATGTGCTGGAGAATGATGCGCTGCTTGAGCGCTTTGGTTTTCCGCGCGTGCTCTGGCCACGTCTGCGTGAGTCATGGAATAACCGTCGCAACCATATGATTACCGGTCGCCTCGACTTTTCCGTTTCCGGGCGCGGCATCAAGCTCTATGAATACAATGCCGATTCAGCTTCCTGTTATATGGAGTGCGGCAGTGTGCAGGGGCGCTGGGCCGAGTTGCATGCATGTCTCGATGGCTGGTGTCCGGGTGAGCATCTGCATGAAATGCTGGTGCATGCATGGAAGAAGAGTGCCATCGGTGATGTGCTGCACATCATGCAGGATAACGATCTCGAAGAGACCTATCACGCTCTCTATATGAAGTCGGCTATCGAAGAGGCCGGCATCCCGTGCAAGGTGATCCGCGGGCTGGGTGAGTTGACCTGGGGGGATGACGGCGCAGTTGTCGACCGCGATGGTCTGCCCATCCGCTGGGTGTGGAAAACCTGGGCCTGGGAAACGGCGCTGGATCAGTTGCGCAGTGAATGCGCTGAGGATGAGCAGCCGCAGCTGCCGGACCGGCAGGGGAGAGCGCGCTCACCAAGGCCGCGCCTAGTGGATGTGCTGCTGCGCAAAGAGGTTAAAGTGTTCGAGCCGTTGTGGACATTGGTGCCGAGCAACAAGGCTATCCTGCCGGTGTTGTGGGAGCTGTTTCCCGATCATCCCTGCCTGCTGGATGCGCAGTTTAACCTGACTGCCGATTTACGCCGTAAGGCCTATGTGACCAAGCCCATAGTCGGCCGTTGTGGCTCGAATATCAGTATTGTCGGTACGGGCGAGCATATTATTGAATCAACCGACGGCCAGTTTGAAGAACGTGATCTGATGTATCAGGAGTTTTTCGGCCTGCCGCAGATTGATGGCCTCTACCTGCAGGTCAGTACATTTATCGTCGACGGGCGTCATGCCGGTACCTGTCTGCGTGTGGATACTTCGCCTATCATCACCGGCGGCAGCGATATCCTGCCGCTGCGCATTGTGCCGGATGGCGATCTGCTGCCTGAAGCCTGAGCGTTTGTTTGCAAGTGTGGCTGCTGAAATTCAGCGCGGCACATCAGCTGATGCGATGTTGATCGATCAGCGAGCACTTGCGGCCTTTGATTACATCAGGGCTTGCTGGCAGGAGTTAATGCGATCCGGCTGGTATCGGTCTTGCGTAGCGGCGGTATGGTTTTGCCGATCAGCTTCACCACCTTCTCCGCCTCTTGGCGGTAGGTGGTGAGCTTGCCGCCGTAGACGGCGATATAGGCGGGTGATTCGTTATTGTCACAGCAGATGACGGTTTCTCGGCTGGCGGAAAACGGGCCGCTTTTTTCATTGGGCAGAACACGCAGGCCGCAATAGGTGGTGATGATATCCGACTCGCTGCACGCCAGAGTCGGGAAGTAGTGGTTATAGGTGGCGAGTATGGCGGCGATCTCCTGCGCTGTCGGGCTGACATCGCCCGGATCGCCCTCAAACAGGGTCTCCGTAGTGCCGACCAGCATCTGATCCTGCCACGGGCGGAAGAACATCACGCGTCCGTCTCTGGACTCGGTGTAGATATATCCGGGGCTTTTGCGGGGCAGCAGCAGGTGCGTTCCCTGTACCAGGCGCACTGCAATGCCCGCAGGTGCCGGCTGCAGTAGTTCTTGCACCCTATTGATCCATGCGCCGGCAGCATTGATTAGCAGGCGACTGGTGAGCTGCTCGCCGCTGGCGAGTGTGGTCTGCCACCGGCTGTTCTCATAGCGGGCGCTTGCCAGCTCTGCATGTTCCCGGATATCACAGCCGAAGCTGGTTGCGGAAGCGGCTACGGCGCGCGTCAGGGCTGCGTCATCTGTTGCTGCATCCTCATAGGCGAGCAGGGCGGACATATTATCTCTGTTCAAACCGGGCAGCACGTTGGCCCATTCAGGTTCAGCTACGCTTTTGAAGCGGGAGCGCCCGCCGGAGAGCAGCCAGTAGAGCAAGAGGCCGGTACGCACCATCCATGCCGGCCGTTTGCTGTCGCGATAGATCGGAATGTAAAACCATTCCCGGCTGACCATGGCGGGTGCGATACGCAGCAACCGCTCGCGCTCGGCAAGGGCTTCATAGACCAGTTTCAGATTACCTTGCTCCAGATAGCGCAGGCCGCCATGTATCAGTTTGGTGGATTGGCTGCTGGTGCCGGAAGCGAGTGTGTGCTGCTCGATCAATCCGGTGCGGTAGCCGCTGGCAGCCGCACTCTGCGCGATACCGCAGCCGTAAATGCCGCCGCCAACGATCAGGATGTCGTAACTGCTCTCAGGCAAGTGCAGCGGCCATGCGTGTAAAGTTGTCGGTTTCAACCAGATCGGCGTGCTGCCCCATCAGTTCAGTGGCGAGATCCGGGCTGTTGACCGTATAGAGGCCGACTTTAACGCTTTTCTCATGCCATGCCGCTATCTCGCTAGAGCGTTTGGACGGCATAAACAGGTAGTCAATGGCGCTCTCTGGCTGGCGAGCGCTCTCTGCTACCCAGCCGGTGCGGCAGGGTAGTCGCTTTTTGCAGGCATCGATGATCTCTGCTGACTGGCTGATCAATACCAGCTGCTCAAACTGCGCTGTGGGGATGCTGGCAGCGAGCAGTTTGATGATGCCGACAGCACTTAGCCTGCGCCGCATGGCCGGTTTGATTTCGATGAACATGGTCAGTTGCGGCTGCTGCTGCAGCCAGAGCAGCAGCTCTGCCAGCGTGAGCAGGTCGAAATGGGGTTGGCAGATGGCCTGCAGCTCCACCAGATCGGTCTGCATGACCTTGATGTCAGGTCGGGCGCAGAGGCGTTTGAGCCAGTTGTCATGCAGGACAACCGGAACCAGATCGCGGGTGAGCTGGATGTCGCACTCGGCAAAGCGTGCACCGGCCGCTGCTGCCTGTTTGAACGCGGCCAGCGTGTTTTCCACGCCGCCGTCGCGGTCGCCGCGGTGGGCGACCAGATATGCGAAAGGGGTCTTATCAGGTTGAATCATTGATTACAGGCTGCATGGCGGGAAAACAGATGGCAAGTCGTACAGATAAGGGCTGATCAGATCGGTAGCGGCAAAGTGTTACAGGTCTGGAGCAGCAGCGAACAAGTGAGCTGGAAGAGTTTTACTGACGCCCTTCGCCGTAGCGCGCCTGCCATTCGGCTTGTGAGCGGAATTCCAGGCCGAGCTGCTTGAGCCGTCCGTCATGGATGTCGTAGATCAGGCCGATGACATTGACCTCCTGTCCGCGCTTCCATGCTTCACGCACCACGGTGTTACGGCAGATATTATGTACCTGTGCCTCGACATTCAATTCGGCCAGTCGATCCCAGCGTTGCTGTTCATTCAGGCGAGCCAGTTCAGGTTCATGGCGCTGGTAGATAAAGCGAATCTGATCCAGCCACAGATCTACCGGTTGAATGCCGCTATGGGTCAGCGCGGCATGTACGCCACCGCAGCCATAATGGCCGCATACCATAACATTCGGCACCTGTAGTTCATCAATGGCATATTCCAGTACGGCCAGCGAGTTCAGGTCATTGGTGGCAAAGATATTACCGATATTGCGGTGTACAAAAATCGACCCCATCGGCAGGCCGATCAACTGATCCGGCCCTACGCGGGAATCGGCACAGCCGACCCATAGGAGTTCCGGTTTTTGTTCCTGGGCGGCCCGGATAAAATACTGCGGGTCTGCTTCTTTTATGTCGTTTGCCCACTGCTTGTTGGCTGCGAGCATTTCTCGTATCGATGGCATGAAGCGGATGCTAGCAGAGCCTTTCCATGTTTGTCTTCACGTTTTATGCCGTTGATTTGGTGGAAATTCAGGGTCGGGTATTCCTCCTGAACAATGCTGCAACAGTAACGCTTGACGTTATTAACGGCGCGCAATAATATGTGATTTATGAGCCACTTGCAAAAGCCTGAGTAAAATTGAATGTCAGCGCCTGAGCCGTTGGATTAATCGTTTTAATTATCGCTCTCCCTGCGGGTTTCTCCAGGTTGAGTTATTTTTCCGGCGTTTTCCGGTTTT
>Ga0210044_10000550_pt1 | contig 56983 bp, 49 predicted proteins | sample CryGey13umfilter_2_FD_183959 | JGI IMG/M metagenome (GOLD analysis project Ga0210044, IMG submission 183959) | Groundwater microbial communities from aquifer in Utah, USA - Crystal Geyser 4/9/14 3 um filter (SPAdes) (version 2) | ecosystem: Environmental > Aquatic > Deep subsurface >...
GATCGGACGGCTTGTTTTATGTATTAACTAGTGTATAAATACACAAAGGGGAGGGTAGTTAACACCAAGCTTAAAGGGGTACGGTGTTAGCTAGTTAGGCTATCACCATCGTAAAGCAATATTTGTATCAAGGAACAAGAGCCAGAATGGAGAGAGCCGTCGACACCAATCAAATGGTACGAGGCTCTCTGTTCTTAAAGGGAGGGTTGCCCACTAATGCAAGACTCCGAGCGCAAACTTTATTTCAAAGCGATTTCATATGAAGAAATCTAATTATTATATCAAAGATTTTTGAATCGTCAAACTTTAGGTATAGCGATAAAGATGAGTTGTTGTTTGCGTTAAAGGTCTGCCAAAAATTCATCCTAAAGGAATTTACTTTTAAAAGTAGAAATGATAGCTTTGGCACCACATTAATTGCTGAAAGGTGAATTATCGTCAAATTATAAAAGAGGCATGGGACTTTTCCCAACGAGAAAAGAAATTAGTCTATTTCTATGCTTTTCTACCTTCGCTAATTACTACAATTACAGGGATAATTTATGTTGTTTATCAATCCGTTGCGCTAAAACGTTATTTTGATCATGGGCATAGCGTGATTGCTGATCTTATTCAGTTGGGTTGGAATATTTTGAGTGAGCATCCGGAAATTACCATTTATGCGATAGTTGGCGGGGTGATTATTGCGGTACTATACTTATTTTACCCTGCGTTTAATGAAGGGGCGCTAATTCAACTTATTGCGCGCAAATATAATGGCCATAAAACGAGTATGCTGAGTGGGGTTACATATGGAATGAAATCGTTTTTTCCGGTTTTGGAGTTTCATGGACTTTTATCATTTTTTAGCTTTAGTGCCTTATTGGCTTATGCAACCTTAATCTTGCGGACGTTGGGGTATGATGTTTTTAAAATTGTGGGAATAATCTTTATAATGGCTGCATTACTTAACTTTGTACTCTCATTCTTATTTACGTATGCGCAATATTTTATTGTTATTGATGGTGAAAATGTGTTTGCGGCAATGGGGAAAAGTACTGATTTAGTAATTGATCATTGGCAATCGACGGTATTAATGTTTTTAATTTTACTACTTATTGGTTTACGAATATTACTAAACGCCTTACTAATACTGGTAATTCCAGGCTTAATTGTGGTTACAGCTGGCTTTTTTGCCAGTTTAGCATTAAATAGTGTAGGCTTAATTATTGGCGGTGTGCTAGGATTGTTAGGTCTTTATATTGCCGGTTATTTGGGCGGTGTGCTTTCCGTTTTCTCACATGCTGTTTGGATCCTAACCTTTCTCAAACTAACAGAAGAAGGAGAAGTTACAGCACGTACAGTAGCTGAAAACAATAATTCCTAATTTAGATTATGCTTATCCCGATTCTCTTATTAATTCTTGGTTTTATCTTTTTAGTTGGTGGTGGTAATTGGCTTGTTGGCGGCGCCTCCTCGGTGGCAAAAAGGTTAAAAGTATCGCCATTAATGATTGGGCTAACAATTGTGGCATTTGGTACCTCGGCGCCGGAGTTAATGGTCAATATTTTGGCTGGCTTGAATGGGAATTCAGACATTGCGATTGGAAATATTTTAGGATCGAACATTGTTAATATTATGTTGATTTTGGGCGTTGCGGCGGTCATCTACCCATTAAAAGTGGGCAGTGGTACGGTTTGGAAAGAAATCCCTCTCAGTATTTTAGCCACAATCGTCGTCTTTTTTGCTGCGAATGATTTACTACTTGATGGAGCAAAAACTTCGATTATTACACGGAGTGAGGGGCTGGTGCTGTTGGCCTTTTTTGCAATTTTTGTTTATTACACATTTGGTATTGCCAAAGTTGAAGGTGATGACGGCGAAGATATCAAAAAAATGCCCGTTTGGCTGTCGGTTGTTTATGTAATACTGGGAATCTTCTTTTTAGGATGGGGTGGTGATTTGGTTGTGCGCAATGCTGTGGAAATCTCACGTTTATTAGGGCTAAGTGAAAGTGTAATTGGGCTCACTGTTGTAGCGATTGGGACTTCCCTGCCGGAATTAGTAACATCGGTCATGGCGGCGATAAAAAAGGAAACAGATATCGCAATTGGCAATATTGTCGGTTCAAATATCTTTAATTTACTTTGGATTTTAGGTTTAAGTGCAGTAATTAATCCGCTTAAGTTTAATATTGGCAGTAATTTTGATCTAATTATTGCGGGTGGTGCCAGTATATTGCTGTTTACTTTTATGTTCCACGGACGCAAACACACCCTCGACCGTTGGCAAGGAGGTATCTTTATCAGCTTGTACATTGCCTACCTAGCTTATCTAGTAATTGGAGCGCTTGATTAATCAGTAGCCCTTTTTAACTTCAGAAAGGACGTCTGCCATAGCGGCACTGGCTACGCCTACAACTCTGTCGCCGCCGCCATAATAGACAATCAGTTGGTCGTCTAAAATGATGGCACCACAAGGGAAGACAACATTGGCGACTTGCCCATCTTTTTCGTAATTGGTTTGGGGTTCAAAAAGCGGTTTATAAGTTCGCCCAATAATTTGCGTTGGGTCATTTAGGGCTAGGAGCACTGCACCAACTCTATAGTGATGATCGTCACTAGAAACACCGTGGTAAAGGAGAAGCCAGCCCCCTTTTGTTTTTAAAGGAGTAGCGGCAATGCCTACTTTGAGGCTATCCCACATACCGGGGCGTTGTCTTAACCAGCGATTTTCCTCTAGCCAAGTATGACTATCAAAGTCCAAAGTTGGGACTAAGTCAATATCAATACCGTTACCGTAGCGATGAAAGATCATGTACTGCCCATTGACCTGTTCCGGTAGAACGCAGGCATCTTTGTTGTCAAAATCGGGAGAGGAAATGGGAATCGGGTTGGACCAGTTCCAGTTTTGGGCTAAAAAGTCCGTGAGGAGAATTGAGGTAATGGCAATGCGTGCGGCCATCTTGCCATTGTAGGCGGTGTACAACATGTAGATTTTGTCGCCTATTTTAGTAATGCGGGGATCTTCGCAGCCGGAGTTGCCGTGTGGCACCAGTTTTGCTTCGATGTTTGTGCGCGGCACATATATTGGTTGATCACTGCGAAATGTGATATTAGTGCCGTCGGAGCTTTGCGCATAACCCAAAACAGAAGTATTGTCTTCCGACATGGCGCGGTAAATAATGTGTACTTTGCCATCTTCGTAAATTGCGGTCGGATTAAAAACCGCTTTTGCTTCCCATGGGTGTTCTTGAATCGGCTCGAGAATGGGATTGGCGCTGGATCGATCAAATTTTACGCCACAGGTATGGGTGCAGAGCATGATGTCGAGGAGGACGGACAGCTTGCCTTTGGCGACGGCACAAAAGGTGTCGGTGGCGCCGTAATATATCGATAATTCATCTTGATCTAACAATACGCCCGAAGGGAAAACAATATTGGGGACCATGCCGTAAATTTCATAGCCTTCTTCTGGGCATAATAGCGAATAATCGGTACGGGCTGTGAGCTTGGCGGGGTTGTCGGATTCTAATAAGGCTGCTTCAATCCCAAAAAGTTTATGTGAGGTAAAATAATCGCGAATATATGAATAAATGAGGAGCCAGCCGTGCTCTGTTTTAACAGGTGGCGCACCAATTTCAATCTGATCTTTTGCGTGTCTTTGTAAATTAATTGTATGTTGGTCGATATTGGCGTACCAATCGTCCCAATAGGCTTTTGACCACATATCTTCTTCTTTGTTAAAGTAGGCGAGGGCTATTTTGGCGGGTGGTCGATCGGTATCTACAGATAAGATGGCGCAAAATTGACCGTTAATTTTTTCGGGGAAAAGGGTCATTGCCTTGGCATTGAATGGTGTAATCAGATGCTTTGCTTCGATTGTTTTAAGATCTTTACTAATAGCCAACCCAACTTTAATGCCGTCTGCCGTAAAGGGATAGGTGGAAAGAGCGGTATAAAATATATAGTATTTATCGCCTATTTTGGTAATGCGCGGGTCTTCACAGCCAAATTTTTCCCATTCATGCTCGGGAATAATGAATTGGGTGCGGTTTGTAAAATCGTCGCCGGTTGTGCTTTCGGCAATACCAATGGTAGAAACCTGCAATTTGGCCTGAGTATCCCAATGATAATGGGCGGCGGACAAGGCGCGGTATAGCAAGTATATTTTATCTTTATGCCGAACCGGACAACCATTAAAAACCGCGACTGCTTCCCAAGTCTTCGTGACGTCGGGCTTTAGGATTGGATTTTTATGTGAGCGCTCAAATATACTCATGTTTTAGGCCATCAATGTCTGCAAGAACTTTTCCAAGTCTGCATAAGCCACATTAACATATGAATCGGCACCGCCATAGTAAATATACAAGATATTATCTTTTACGACTGTACCGGTTGCGTAAACGACGCCCGGTTTGAAACCTTCGTTATCGTGCCAGCAATCCGGTTCTAAAATTGGTTGTTTGGAGCGGTAAAGGATTTTGTTGGGATTTTTGAGATCTAAAAGCATGGCGCCAATCTTGTATTTGCCTGGATCGTTTTTGTCCATGGCATGGTAAAGCAGCAGCCAACCGTGCTTAGTTTTGAGAGGAGGGGCACCGGCACCTCTAATGCGAGACTCCCAACTTGTTTTGGTTGCGCCTTCGCCATCGTAAACACTTCTAATACATTTGCTTTTGTTGGTGAAGTTTAAATCATCGCAATACTCTAAAGATATTTTGGGAGATAGGCTGTGCAAAATGGCGTATTTGCCATTAATTTTTTCGGGAAAAATCACCCAGTTTTTGTGGACTTCGCCTTCCGGTGAAATTATTTTTGGATGTTTCCAGTTCCAATGTTGATTAAGAAAATCTTCGACCTTAATGGATGTTAAGCCCACTCTGAGGCCGTTATCGCAAGCTGTATAGGTCATGTATAAAACGTCCTCACCCTTAACTTGGACAATGCGCGGGTCTTCACAGCCGCCGAAGCCGCCACCGGATGCTAAAGAAAAGGTGTTCATGACTTGTGGAGCGCATTTGTGCTCGTAAACCGTATATAGCAGCCGTTCGTCTATGCTTAGCCCATCTTCGGAACGAGCATAGCCGCAACGGGAAAGCCCGTCATCGCCCATTGCCCTGTATAAAAAATGGACACTATCGTCCAATAAAATTGCCGCCGGATTAAAGGTTTGCCCAGATTCCCAATTGTTTTCTGCGTTGGGGGCAATTAGGGGATTGTGCGTTGGTTTAGTAAATTTGAGTTTTTTAGATACCTTCTGTTTAGGTACACCGCCTTTAGGTTTAAACAACCTAATAAATCGGAAGACTTTTGAAAAAGATTTTAGGATGCCCATGGCGTCTATATTTATTAGGGTTTCCTATCATAGTAGCATAAATCCTGGTAAGCCTCAATGAGTATTTGGCAATTGCTTATCTAACTTATCTGGTAATTGGCATCATTGCGTAGTAGACTGCCAGCAGATAAGATTTTAACTAATTCTGATTTATGGAAATACAATGGTTTGGCAATAATTGCTTTGTGATCACAGGTAAAAATGCGACCGTATTAATCGACCCTACCCCTGCCGCATTGGCAAAACTGCCACAAACGGTGGATATTATTATTACAACATCCCCAAACAAGCCTGAAAAGATCGCAATTGATGGCATCAAGCACACGCACCATTTTAACTGGCCAGGTGAATACGAAGCCAAAGGTATTGCGGTTACATTAGACCCTTACAACCCGTTTGAAAATGATCATCAGTTGGTGCATCTAATTATTGATGATATTAAAGTAGCTAATCTTGGCTACTTAAGCTCACTACCAAAAGACGAACACACCGAAGCCTTGGGCGATGTCGATATTTTAATGCTCCCAGTAGGCGACGATGACGTTCTGACGGCTAAACTAGCCAATGAGGTTATTGAAACAATCGAACCAAAAGTTGTAGTCCCAAGTTGTTTTGCCAGTACTGCGGTATCAAGCAGTTACGCCCCCATAGCGGATTTTGCCAAAGAGTCCGGCATCACCTTGAGCGAACCAATTAAAACCTATAAACTAAGCAGCGCCAGCGCATTGCCGACAGAACAAATGGAATATGTCATTCTGTCCTCGTAGTTCAATTGGATAGAACGGCTCCCTCCTAAGGAGCAGATACAGGTTCAATTCCTGTCGGGGACACCAACCAGCTATAATTTAAATTTTGAACAAGTTTATGTTGGAACGTACTACTCAGCAAAGAAAAGAAGATGTAATGGGAATAGGGCACGATGCCTTAGCCAGTATGAGTGAAAGTGGCATAATAAGGTATTCCTTTGTATACGAAGTTGCCAGCCCCGAAACAGCTGCTAGTCAATATCAATTGAATCCTAGGATGCTGACAATGATGATCGAAGTAATTAAGGAAATTAAGCTTGGCGAGGTCGATGGCGATAGCCGCTTAATTACAAATCCCGAAACGATTAGAGCAGCCCTCGAATATCTAAAAACGCGTGTGCTAAGAAAATTCGACCAACAGCATACACGAGCAATCCCTTTTGAAGGAATGTGGAAGGTTACCGGACATGTACCAGAGTGGTATGCTAACTAATAAAGGAAATTTTTCTATGAACACCGAACTCGCACAAATTCTGGAATTTGCACAACAAGGGTCATTAAATCCCGACACTCAATACCCGGTTACTGTGGAGCTAGCCAGTGGCGATAGAATTAAAATTCGGTGTATTCAGACTGGTTGTCGTGAGGAGCTAGAAGCGGTTATGGAACTGGAAAAGGCCGCATGGGGTACAGAACTGGCGTTTCCGGACGATTACATAAAGAGAGACTACACCATGTTTCCCGGACTACAAGTGGGAGCGTTTTGTGAAAAAACAGGGGCTCTTGTTGGTGTTGTCTCAGCAATGAGACTAAGCCCAGATCCGGCAGAAGATGTAGATGAATTTGTAGCAATGGCTGGCACAAAAGCCTGGGAATATATATATGCGCACAATCGTGACCCCCAAGGTATAGTCTGCGAAGGAAGCGACTTGGCTGTAGCACCGGAATGGCAGAAGAAAGGGGTAGCGAGCGTACTACTTCCATTTATGTTACGACAAGTTGCTAAGACTGATGGGATTACTCGATTTACTTGGCAATCGCGGACGCCGGGCTATGCAAAATGGGCGGCAGAAAATGGGGAAGAGAGCGGACCTGAAAGCCATGGAATTTACGTCAATAAAGTATTAGCTGGCGAACTTACAGATCCTGTACTAAGTGTGTATGCCGGATTTGTAAATGCTGGAAACATTGACATGATCAACCCTAATTCTCCTTGGCTACATGACGAAGCATCGGGCGGATTTGGAGCTAGATTTGATGCTACAAAATTTCTAAAGGAAATAAAATAGACAACCGCCTCCACCTCACTTAATATACTAAGGAATTTAACCTTATTTTTATGGAAGCTTTTGGTGCTTTGTTTGGCCTCCTCATTTTTGCTGGTGGCGCATTTATTTTTTTGTTAGTGATTTTTGTTCGCCAAATTAATCAATACCAGCGTGGTGTGATGTTTACGCTTGGTAAGTTTACAGGGATTAAGCAACCAGGGTGGCGGATTGTGATTCCGGTTTTTCAATCTATGAGTAAAGTGGATATCCGTGTGAAGGCGGTAGATGTGCCGGATCAAGAAGCCATCACGCACGACAATATTTCGATCAGCATTAATGCGGTGATCTATTACAAAATTAGTGACGCAGCTAAGGCGATTATTGAGGTGGAGAATTTTTACTATGCGGTAAGCCAATTGGCACAAACAACTATGCGAAACGTGGTTGGACAGGCAACTTTGGATGAACTTTTGCAAGAACGTGAGCGTATTGCAGATGAAATTGAATTAATTGTGGACAAAGCTTCGGATCCATGGGGTATTGAGGTTGTTTCTGTGGAATTAAAAGATATTCGTTTGCCGGACAACCTAAAGCGCACAATGGCTAAAGAAGCCGAAGCAGAACGTGAAAAGCGTGCTGTCATCATTAACTCACTTGGTGAGCTTGAAGCGTCTCAAAACCTTGCCGCTGCCGCTAAAACGTTAACAGAGTCACCGGGAGCCTTACATTTACGCACTTTGCATTCAATTAATGATATTTCTTCGGATCAATCAAATACTACAATCTGGATGGTTCCAAATGATGGATTTAAAGTGATGGAAGCTCTAGGCAAAAGCCTAATGGGCAACAAATAATTAAGTTTGATTTGAATTAGTAGAATCAGGGGGAGTCGCCTGCGGCTCCTCTTTTTTTTGATAATGCCAAAAACTAACACCATAAAAACTGTTCAATCCATAATAAAAAACACCAAAAATGGTTTGAATAACAAACTCAGCCAAAAACCATAAAGAGACAATAGCGGCGAGGGCAATTGGTGTAGCTAAATTTAAATAACTAGGATTTACAATCGCAATTAAGGTGAGCACCAAAGCAACGCCAACGGTGCCATAAACATTCACATTTTTGGTTTCAGCATGGCTATATAAAAGCTGCCAAATTTGTGTGATCAAAATCGAAAAACCGGAAAAAGCTAATAGCAAAAGCCAAAAAGTGCCTGTGTCTGCTTTGGCAAAAATAATTAAAAACGGAGTTATAAATGCCGCCAATAAAAAATGACTAATAGAAAGTTGGTAAACAACTCGGTGTACTTGGGGATGATCTTCGCCGGCAACCCATTTGCGCAAATATGAGTCTAAAATATTTAGCCCCCAAACCAATAGCAATACGCAGCTGGCCTGAATTAACAGTGCCAAAGTTTGGTCGGTGGTTCCTAAATAATTATTAATGACAAGTATGGCCATAAACCCCAATGCGGAAATAATCCCCATTAAAATTGCTCGTAAAAAATTAAAAAGAACGGTTTGACCTGTAAACATAAGATTAAAAGGTTAAGATTTATGTTTTGCAAAAAAAAGATGGTAGGCAATCACGATGATTACACCAATAGTTAAATAGGTATCGGCTAAATTAAAAATCGGCCAAATGCTGATATGGATAAAATCGATAACTTTGCCATAAGCAATACGATCGATACTGTTACCAATAATACCGGCGGTAATAAGGGCAAAGACGGCCTGCTGGCTAAGGGCCAGTTTCCGAAATTTGGCGCTTGTGGGGGCGAGCAAAAAGGCCAATCCCACAACCACACCAAGACCAACTGTAATAAATAAGGGAATTGCTAAACTAAAGGCGCTGCCTGTATTAAAGGCTAATTCAAAATTAAACCAACTGAGGAAGCCAACAAACTGCTTCTGGACAAAGTAATTTTTACTAAGCTGATCAACGTACAAAAGTAGGGTTATTAGCAGGTAGTACAATAAAACCCGATTATATGTGACCATTTCACTTTGTTAGACGCTATTGAATTTAGCGCAAATAGTTTCTAAGATAAACCTACTTTTAATTTGAACTTACTCTGTGGTGCATAAAAAAAAACAAATAGACTATTTATTGTTACTGGCAATTTTAGGATTACTGATTATTGGCGTGATCTTAATTACAAGTATTGGCGTACCTAAGTCAATTCAACTTACAAAAGATGCGGGCGTGCTGTTTCCGCAATGCGGTCAGGACGGTGTCGATTGTTTCTATTTGGTCAAAAAACATTTATGGAGACTAATAATTGCGGTCATCGGCTTTTTTATTGCTATAAAAATGCCTTACACAATTTGGAAAAAAATGGCAGTACCGTTATTTGTGAGCTCTTTTTGTGTTTTGGTATTTGTATTGGCTGCTGGAAAAGCCTTTTCTACATTTGCCACAAGTTGGCTGGTAATTGGTGGTAATTCGTTACAGCCGACCGAGTTTGCCAAATTGGGGCTAATTGCCTATTTAGCGGTTTGGCTGGCACAAAAAGGGAAGGATATTGAGGATTTTAAGAAAGGCTTTATGTCGTTTGTGGTATTGATTGGAATTGCAACATTACCAATTTTAATGCAGCCGGATTTAGGGGGCACAATGGTCTTTATGCTAATTGCGGTTGGTTTGTACTTTTTGGCAGGGGCACCAATTAAACATATGGCCGTGGGCTTTACAATTGGAGTTTTGGGTCTATTAATAATGTTGCCGATCTTTAGTTATCAAAAAAGTCGCGTAATGGCCTATCTTAATCCATCGGAGGAAAACTGCCAGGTCACCAAAGACGGCACACGTTCGGATTACTGTTGGCAAACAACGCAGGCAAATATTGCAATTGGTAGTGGTGGCTTTTTTGGGCGCGGCCTAACCAAGGGGGTACAAAAATCTTATTGGTTACCGCAGGCATCGGATGATTTTATTTTTGCCGCTTCGTCTGAGGAGCTGGGGTTTGTGAGGATTACGCTCTTAGTTCTACTATTTGGCTTTATTGGTTATCGCGGATTTATGATTACGCGGTTTGCTCCGGATCGCTTTTCGATGTTTATGGCAGCGGGAATTACGCTGTGGATTGTGGGTCAGGCGTTCATCAATATTGGTGTAAACACTGGACTTTTACCGATCACCGGTATTACTCTACCGTTTGTTAGTTATGGTGGTTCTTCTTTAATTGCCACTTTAATTGGCGCGGGCGTGCTTCTCAATATTTCTAAATACTCGGAAAACTATGTCACATCTGGTAATAACAGGAGGCGGAACGGCGGGTCACATCCTGCCAAACGTGGCTCTTATCGACGCACTGATTTCGGCAGCGCCTAAACTAAAAATAACTTACATTGGCAGTGAGAAGGGCATGGAATCAGATTTAATTGCCGATTTAAGCAATGTAGAGTTTAGGACAATTGCCACCGGCAAGCTGCGTAGATACTTTAGCCTCGATAATTTCACCGATCTTTTTAAGGTAGTAAAAGGGATTGGTCAAAGCTACAAAATCCTGAAGACCGAAGCCCCAAAGCTTATTTTTAGTAAAGGCGGCTTTGTCAGTTTGCCGGTTGTAATTGCCGGTCGTTTGCTTAAAATCCCCATCATTATTCATGAAAGTGATAGCTCCCCCGGGCTTACAACAAAACTAACGGCGCCCTGGGCCTCAGAAATTTGGTATAGCGATGGTGACTTGCGTACATATTTTACTAAATTTAAAAAAGCCAAACTCATGCAAATGCCGGTTTTGGTTAGACGCAATATTTTACAAGGTGACAAAGAAACAGCCAAAGAACTAACCGGTTTCAAAGGGAAGAAGCCGGTTTTACTAATTATTGGCGGTAGTCTAGGCGCAGAAGTGATTAATCAAAATATCGATAAAGCCTTACCTAAGCTGTTAATTAACTTCGACATTATTCATGTTTGCGGTAAAGGCAAGCTACGAAAAGCGCAAAAAGGCTATAAGACCTATGAATACGTAACCGATGTATTACATCATTTTTATGCATTAGCAGATATAATATTGGGGCGTGCCGGAGCCACAAGCTTGGCAGAATGGTCCTTTTTAGGCAAACCGGTAATTCTAGTACCGCTTGCCCAAACAAAAAGTCGTGGTGAACAACTCATGAATGCCGCAAAGTATCTTCAAAAAAATACGGGCATAATTTTAACTGAGGATGAACTCTCCCCTGCAAAACTAACAAGTGCCGTTGCCAAAATGGCAGCCCAAACAACAGACCCCGTAATAAATAACTTAGACAAACTGGATGAATTAGCGCTAAGCTATGTTCAAATGCTTTGTTACTATTTAAATCAAATATGTCCAAATTAATGATTATTGTAATTGCCGTTGGCGTTATTATTGCGCTCACTTTAATAGAAAAGTTTGTGTCTGTTTATGGTAAATTGCAAAAATTAGAAAAACAACAACAAGTAATAATTGCCCAAGAGCGATACCTATTTAACCGTTTAACTTTACTGCTCGCCGTTGACCAGTACCAGTTTTTATTGGATCCGGTATTTCAAGATCAACGACGTAAATTATATAACACTCCCGGCGCTGCCAGTTACCAAAAGATAAATGAGCTACTTAGCAAGGCAATTGCTAGCCCTAACATAGATAAGACGATTGAACTAAGCTTAAGCTCAGAAATTAAAGGTTTAGTAGATTTACTAAATACTAATTTTGATGAGTACAAAAAAATGGTCTCAATAATTATACCTGTACAAAAAAATGGTATAAAATTGCTTACAGCTATGGCTTTTAAGCAAAAATGTTTACTCAGTCAAGCTTTTCAGAAAGACCTCTAAGCTTAAAGAAGAGAAAGGAACTATTGACAAATTTGACAAATTATGAGAGAAGTTAGCAGTATTAATTTATATATATTGTTTCTTTAACCATAGAGCTATGCAGAGTACATTGACTAAACTAATTTCGATAACGACACTAATAACCATACTGTCAACATTCATGGTTAGTCCGATTGCGATGGCACAAGAGGCGGGTCCGGTTCCGGAGTTGCCAACTTTTGATCTGCCAAGTCCCACACCTCCGGTTGAGCCTACTCCGCCAGCCGACATTTTACCGTTAACCACACCGTTAATTCCTGTGGATTTAGCACCGCCGGTTGACCCAACTCCTCCGGCAGACACTCCAACAGATCTGCCACCGGTAGATGAAACCCTACCAGGAGTTGCCGACTTTACAGTTGACACAATGGCACTCCCGGTACCGGTAAATGAAACCGTTGCAGGTAAAGTTTGGGAAGATGTAAATGGTAATGCCGTATATGACGACGGAGAACCTCTAATGGAAGGTATTCGTGCAACTCTTTACCATAATGATCCAAGCCTAAATACAACATTCACTCCTATTGCCAATGTATTTACGGACGTAAACGGTGCTTATAATTTTACAGGTTTGTTAGACGGACATATTTACACTGTTTCTTTCAGACGGAATGACGAATCATACAGCTTTACAAGTGAACAAAACTTTGGCAGCGACGATACAATTGATAGTGACGTAGAGCCATATGTAGGATACTCACTTGGATCTTCTGATATTTTCTTGTTTGATAGTTCAACAACAATATTAAATACATTCAATAAAGTTCGTCGTGCTCCCGGTGGTTACGAAGTTGATGGTATGGGCGCTCCCGTACTGTCAGGCAACACTACAAATGTATTGGCAATTGATGCCGGTTTAATCCAAGGTTTAACAATTAGTGGTAAAGTTTGGAATGACTTTAATAAAGATGGTCTGCAAGGTTTATCCGAAACAGGTCGTTCCGGTATTTATGTAATGTTAAATTATATCGTTAAAGATCCTGCAGGTAATCATCCTTCAGTAGTACAACATGCGATTACAGATGCAGATGGTAACTACACTTTTGCAAATTTATATCCAGGTGACTACTTTGTTTCAGTACCAAAAGTACTACAGGGTAGCCTTAGCCTTGGTGGTGGTAATAACCTACCTGCCGACTGTAATGCTTACACGCTTAAAGACGTAGGGGGTGATGACGCATTAGACAGTGACGTAGAAGCTATCAACGGCTTTAACCTGGGCTCTACTGGTCTTATCAATGTAACAACTGCGCCGGTTGCCAATGTTGATGCCGGTCTAAAATGTAACAACGTTTCTGGTGTAGTTTGGGATGATGCTAATGCAAATGCCCTTCAAGATGCAGATGAAACACTTGTAGAAGGTGTTCGTGTTGTTCTTTATCAAGCAACTAGCCCAACAAGCACTTTCCCTGCAATCGCCGAAACTACAACTGATGCAAACGGCTTTTATAACTTCAACGGTTTAGTTGATGGTTATATTTATACAGTAAGCTTCCGTCTTGGTAGCTTGCCTTACCGTTTCACTTACTACCAAAATACAGGTGACGATGACACAATCGATAGTGACGTAGAAGCGTTTATTGGCTACTCACTTGGTTCTTCTGACCGTTTTGTATTCAATGCCAACAATGTAAATTCTGATCGAATTAAGCACCAACAACATGCTCCGGGTGGACTAATTCTAGACGGAGGCTTGCCAATTGTAACTGGTACTGTAGATACAGGCCACGTTAGTGCTGGTATTGTTAAGTACGGAACAGTTAGTGGTAAAGTTTGGAACGACTTAAATAAAGATGGCGTGCGTGATGATTTTGAAACAAACAGAGAAGGTGTTTACGTAATTTTAAATCAACTTGTTAAAGGTCCAGATGGCCCACGATCAGCCGCAGTTGCTCACCAAGTTACAGATGCCAACGGTGACTACTTATTCGAGAATCTACACCCTGGTGACTACTATGTCTCAGTACCAAAAGTTCTAGCAGGTAGCCTTAGCCTTGGTGGTGGTAACAACCTTCCAGATGACTGTAATGCTTATACACTTAAAGATGCTGGCGCCGACGACACTGTAGATAGTGACGTTGAACCAACTGCCAGCTTTAACCTTGGTGCCAGCCATGTGTTTACACTAACAACAGACGGCTCAGTTTCAAATGTTGATGCCGGTCTTATCTGTAACAATTTAACCGGTGTGGTTTGGGATGATGCTAATGCAAATGCCCTTCAAGATGGTGGTGAAACACTTATGGAAGGCATCCGTGTTGTTCTTTATCAAGCAACAAGCCCAACAACTAACATGGTAAAGATCAAAGAAACTCGTACCGATGCAGCTGGTCGATACAACTTCAAAGGTTTAGTTGATGGCTACATCTATACTGCAAGCTTTAGTGTTGGTAGCTTGCCTTACCGTTTCACCTACTACCAAAATACAGGTGACGATGATACAATCGATAGTGATGTAGAAGCGTTTATTGGCTACTCACTCGGTTCTTCTGACCGTTTTGTATTCAATGCCAACAATGTAAATTCTGATCGAATTAAGCATGACCGTCATGCTCCAGGTGGACTAATCCTAGATGGAGGCTTGCCAATCGTAACGGGAACTGTAGATACAGGTCACGTTAGCGCTGGTATAGTTAAACACGGTACGGTTAGCGGTCGAGTATGGCATGATGCCAATGAAGATGGCTTAAAGAGCGATGGCGAAGCTGGAAAAGAAGGCGTTTACGTAATCTTAAATCAACTTGTAGAAGACCCAACTACCCCAACCGGTATGCGGTCTGCATCAGTTGCTCACCAAATGACTAATGCAAGCGGTGACTATCTATTTGAAAACTTACACCCCGGTGACTACTACATCTCAGTACCAAAAGTTCTACAAGGTAGCCTTGGTGGTGGTAGTAATTTCCCAACAGACTGTACAGACTACACTCTAAACAATGTTGGTGCAGACGACACAATTGACAGTGATGTAGAGCCAACAAATCTATTTAATCTAGGAGCTAGTGAGAGGTTCACACTGGCAACAAACAGCTCAGTTACTAACGTGGATGCTGGCTTAATCTGTACCGTTGTACCTGCTGCAAATGCAACAGGTGGTGGTGGCACAACAGGTGATGGTGGTGGTGGCACAGGCGACTCTACCCCTCCCCCGGCTGATGCTGTACCAAATGGTGGTGGCGGTGGCGGCGGTGGCGGTGGCGGTGGATTCCGACTTCAGTCACTAAATAACCCAACAAATACACCAACACCGGACTTTACAGGTCAATCTTTAGATCCGGTTTCACTAGATCCTTGTCTACAATTACTGGCTCGTGACCTAACCTTTACCGACCGAAGTGACGTAAATGCTGAAATTTTAAAAGAAACAGCACTATTAACTCCCGGTTACAAAGGTGAAACACAATACGTAATTAGTGGTTATGGAAATCTGGCTAACGGAACAGGTACAGCCTTAATCGGTTTAGACAATCCTCTACTACGTATTGAAGCAGCAAAAATCTTAACGACTTCAATCCTTTGTTATAAAATTTACGCTACTGACGAAATCACCGATGCTTTCACATTCAATGATATTGCAAAAGTAAACCCAACAAACCAATGGTACGCTGATATTGCCTATACTGCTCACTCTGTAGGCTTATTACAAGGACGTAATGGTAACGCTGCGTTACTTGATCCGGTTTCTAAAGAAGAGTTTGTCACAATGTTAGTAAGAGCATACGAAGCTAAGTACGGAACGATCGTTGTAAATCCAGACACTGTTACTGTAGATATTGATCCGAATGCTTGGTACTATAACTCATACCTAAAGGCAAAAGCAGTAGGACTACTAACTCCGGCACTAGAAACTACAGGAACTCCATTACGACGTGAAGACGCATTTATGGCTATAGTTAACGCTGCAATGCTTCTAAACTCTTATACTGCAGATGCAAAAATTGCTGTTTCTGCAAAGTTGAACAGTTAATCTTTACAACATTCAAGCATTATGGGAACCTATTTAGATCGAGCAAAAAAGTATGGTTTTGCTAGGAAGCAAGCCAACCACTCGATATAGACAGGTTCCCACTCTTGACAAATATGTTTACTTGTGGTAAAAAGTGATATAAAATTCATTGGTAACTTAAAAAAGTAAGTACGTGAGTTTCTATTAATAACAGGCGCTGTCTGCCCCTGCTGTATACCAGGTCACTTCTGCTCTTGAGAGGTATAAGTAGGTAACCCGATAAAGGGGCTATAACTATAGATAAACAAATTAACTTGGATGCTAAACGGCATCGACATAGTAAAACGTTTTCTCGTAACACCGTACTCAAACATCAACTGCTATTACAAATAAAGAATTATTTCTTTATTGTCCTCGGCACATTATTAAAAGGAGGAAAAGTAATAAGCAAAAAATGGTATAAACATCAGCCGGATAATAAACCCGTAGCTAAGATTTCTCAGCGTAAACGATTCATGTATCAGTTCACGTTAGCAAGCTTAGGACTATTTATGGTTTCTTCTATCTCTACGCACGGTGCATTTTTTGAAACCGGAGGTGCGGTGAGTCATGCCGGTTACTTTGTTAATCCTGATGACCTTAAATTAAACTTTGAACAACTAGTTGCTAATCAAGATAATGGATTTTTAATCAGCTTAAGTAGTTCAACGCAAAACTCATTGGCGCAATCGGCTAATCGTTCTGAAGATATTGAACACGTTGTTAAGCCGGGTGAAGATCTTTCTTCGATTGCCTCATGGTACGGACTTAAAAAAGTTGAAACAGTGATGTGGGCTAACAACTTAAATAATGCCGTAATTCAACCGGGTATGAGACTTAAAGTCCCTGCTGCCGATGGCTTACGTTATACAATTAGAGCTGGTGATACAATTAATGATATCTCTAGTCGTTTCCAAGTTGCTGCCGGTGACATTACAAACTTCAACCAAATTAACGGTGGCTCTTTAAAAGAAGGTCAAAAACTTTTCATTCCAAATGCGACTGTAACTTCTCGAACATTAATTGCAGACAATACACCGGTACAACAAGTTGCATCAAATCGCGTTGCCTCTCCTACCATTGATATTCCACAAACGGCACCAAATGTACAAGCTGTGCCAACGCCAACGGGAACAACGATTAATGGAGCAGCAGCGGCTCCACAGCAAGAGAAACAACCGGAAACTACAGGTCCAGTCGTTAATGCGGCTGCAGCACCTGCTAACTCAACTCCTGCCGTACCGGCACCTCAAGCGGCTGTACAAATTCAGGCAGCAGCAGCCCCACAAGCGACAACAGCCGGCGGATGGACTTATCCGGTACCGGGTGGATGTCGAATTACACAAGGGTATCATGGTGGCCATTTAGCCGTGGATTGTGCGAACCGTAGTGGTGGTCAAATCATAGCTGCAAGCGCCGGGACAATTGAACTGTCAACTTGTGGTCGTAATGGTTATGGTTGTCACGTAATTATCAATCATAATAACGGCTTCAAATCACTTTATGCTCATTTCCGTGAGCAACCAATGGTAAGCGTTGGTCAATCTGTATCTGCCGGTCAACAACTTGGTTGGATGGGAACAACAGGATGGTCAACCGGTGTCCATTTGCATTTTGAACTTGTAAAAGGCGGCGTAAAAATTAGCCCAATTGGACCGGTATTCTAGATCTGAAACTAATGCAAAGATGGCCACGCCAGATCGTCGTAAAATTAATTGAGATATATCAACTAACCTTATCGCCTGACCATAGCTGGGTCAGGCATTTGGTTGGTGGGTGTTATTGTAAGTTTAGACCAAGTTGCTCAGAATACAGCAGGCAAGCGGTAGACAAATATGGTGTACTGGCTGGCGGGCTTAAAGGAGTTAAACGAATAGTTAGGTGTAGGCCGGGAGTTAAAGGAGGCTGGGATGAGTTAAAATAAGCGAAACCAATTTGACATTCTGGCATAGGGACGTAGAATGAAGCAGCTTTTTAGCTGAGTTCTATGACAAAATTCGCTTTAATTAGTGTTTCGGACAAAACTGGGATCGTCGAATTTGCAAAAGGGCTAATTAAACATGGCTACACAATTCTTTCGACAGGTGGAACGGCTAAGGAATTAGCAGATGCTGGTGTTGAGGTTATGCAAGTTAGCGACTACACAGGCTTCCCCGAAATGATGGACGGACGCGTAAAAACATTGCACCCTAAAATTCACGGTGGGCTTCTGGGTCGACGTGATAATGTGGAAGATCAAAAAGCCGCTAAATCGCAAGGCATAGAATGGATCGACCTGGTTGCAATCAATTTATACCCGTTTGCCGCAACAGTTGCTAAAAAAGAAACAACACTGGAAGAGGCCGTAGAACAGATAGATATTGGCGGGCCAAGCATGATCAGAAGTGCTGCCAAAAACTTTAAGGATGTCGCCGTAGTGATTGACCCATCCGACTATCCAAAAGTGCTAGAAAAGCTTGATACGGGCGACTTAGACGTCGCTTTTAGACATCACTTAGCTTGCAAAGCGTTTACAGCCACAAGTGAGTACGATGAAATGATTTCGCAATACATGTGTGATAAATGCGGAGATCCCGAACTATTAAACTTACATTACACTAAAGTCCGCTCGCTACGTTATGGCGAAAATCCGCATCAAAAAGCGGCATTTTTCCGTAATCCGCATAATAAGGACGCTAATGTAACCAATGCCGAAGTTTTACATGGCAAACAGTTGTCATTTAATAATATTGTGGATGCCGATAGTGCCATAGAGCTAGTAAAAGAGTTTGCACGGCCGGCTGCGGTCTTTGTAAAACATAATAATCCGTGTGGTGTGGCTACATCTGATCAAATTGAAGTTGCCTTTGTAAAAGGGCATCAAGTTGATCCGCTGTCAGCTTTTGGCTGTGTAATTGCGGTAAATCGTATCGTTAATGAGGCAATTGTTGATTATATTGATGAAAATAAACTATTTGTAGAAATTATTGCAGCCCCGGATTTTAAACCAAAGGCATTAGAAAGATTACAAGAACGTGTAAATTTAAGAATTTTAAAAACGGGTGAATTAAAATTAGACCCAAACCGCCGGGATATTAAGAAGGTGGCTGGCGGTATTTTGGTTCAAACTGCAGATACATATATTGTTAAAGAGTCGGATCTTAAGTCTGTAACAACAAAAAAACCGACAGATGCACAAATCCAAGCTATGCTTTTTGCGCAAAAGGTGGTGAAACATGTTAAATCCAATGCCATTGTGTTTGCCAAAGTCGATGAAGATGGCAATGAGGTGGTAACAGGCATTGGCGCCGGTCAAATGTCTCGGGTTGACTCAGTAATGATTGGCACGCGCAAGGGTGGCGATCGTGTGCCGGGATCGGTGATGGCTTCCGATGCTTTCTTCCCCTTCCCGGATGCTGTTGAACAGGCGGCAGAAGCTAAGGTGGCTGCCATTATTCAACCAGGTGGTTCAATTAATGACGAGGAGGTGATTAGTCGTGCTAACGAATTAGGCATTGTGATGGTGTTTAGTGGGATTCGTAATTTCCGTCACTAGTCTTTAACTCTTTTAATTGTGACTATTTTTCAGGCTATCTTATTAGGAATTATTCAAGGTATTACGGAATTTTTGCCGATTTCGTCTTCCGGCCATTTAATTTTGGCGGAAAGCTTTTTGGGGCTGCATGTTGCCGATTTAATGGATTTCGACATTGTTGTTCATTTAGGGACGTTACTGGCGATTTTGGTTTATTTCCGTACCGATATTACGACTTTGTTTAAAACATTGTTTAAACTCGACTTTAAAAGCGATGAAGGTCGAGAAATTGGCTTTTTGATTATTGGTACAATTCCGGTGGTTGTAATCGGCTATTTATTAGGAGATTCTATTCAAACATACTTTAGAAACCCCTTGTTTGTGGGTATTGCGATGTTGTGTGTGGCTACCTACTTTTTGGTGGCGGAATGGCTTAAAGAGCATACAAAAATGCAGGACAAACTAACTTGGGGCAAAGTGATTTTAATCGGTATTGCTCAATGTATTGCGATTATTCCGGGTGTTTCTCGTTCCGGGTCTACAATTGCGACCGGTGTTTTAACCGGTTTGTCCCGTGTTAAGGCGGCTCGTTTTTCTTTTTTGCTGGGATCGATTGCCATTGCCGGGGCTGGTACATTGTTGGCAACAAAATTTGCGGATGAAGTGGATGTGCTTTTGTCACCAATGATCTTAATGCTTGGCTTTGTGAGCTCGGCTGCTGCTAGCTATTTTACAGTTAGCTTTTTAATGAAATTTCTAAAGAATAATTCGTTACGTACATTTGCTTATTATTTATTAGTAGTTGGGTTGACATCAATATTTATTTCGCTTTAAATGCTTTTATGAAACAAGCAGATTATACAATCGCAACTTTGGGTAGTCACACGGCGCTGCAAATTTTAAAAGGCGCTAAGGATGAGGGTTTTAAGACGCTCGCTATTTGTTTAAAGGGCCGAAGCGAACCTTATCGAAGTTACAATGTTGCCGATGAAATTATTGAAATTGAGAAACCTTCAGACTTTTTTGCAATAGAAGAAGAGTTAATTAAACGAAATGTGATTATTATCCCCCATGGCTCGTTTGTAAGTTATTTGGGGCATAAATCTGTTTGCGATATTAAGGCCATGCATTACGGTACCAAAGCCATTTTAGAATGGGAATCAAACCGAACAATGGAACGCCAATGGCTAAAGAAATCCGGAATTAATGTGCCACGAATTTTTGAAACTCCGGAAGAGATTAATTGTGCCGTTATTGTTAAATTCCACGGTGCACATGGAGGCAAAGGTTACTTTTTGGCTCATTCTACAGCAGAATTTTATGAGAGATTTAAAGAATACACAGGTGAGGACGACTATGTAATTCAAGAATACATTGTAGGCGTGCCAATTTACGCCCACTATTTTTACTCACGTTTAACCAGCGAATTGGAAGTGATGGGTTTTGATAAACGTTACGAATCCAACGCTGATTCCATTGGACGTATTGCTGCTAAAGACCAGCTCGATGTTAATATTAGTACTAGTTACACCATTACAGGTAATGTTCCTGTGGTGCTGCGTGAATCGCTACTACCACTAGTTTTTGAAATGGGTCACTCAGTCATCAAAACCTCCCAAGACCTAGTAGAAAACGGCCTATTTGGCCCATTCTGCCTAGAAATGATTATCGATAAAAACCTAAAATTCTGGACCTTCGAAATCTCCGCCCGCATAGTAGCCGGCACCAACCCCTACGTAAACGGCTCCCCATACACATGGCTCCGCTACGACGAACCAATGTCCACCGGCCGCCGATTAGCCCGCGATATTAAGGAAGCCATAGAAGCTAACCAGCTGGATAAGGTGTTGGGATAGCCAGCCCAGCAGGGCTATGCGATGTCTGCGCTGTTGCGATGTCTGCGATGCTATGACGTCACACTATCACAACGTTGCCCCCCCACAAAACAGTGGTAATCTTTTTATGTCATTAAGACAGTTGCCATACGCACTCTCTTGTGATATAATAATAAGATTTAATTATTTAAATATGTTTGAAATGTCAAAAAAATCTCTTAAAAAGGGGTTTACCCTAATCGAGCTGTTGATTGCGATTACCATTATCGGAATCTTATCAGCTGCCTTAATTCCTCGTATTGCCAATGTAATTCCTACAGCACGTGACAGTGCTCGTAAGGCATCGCTAAATGATGTGGTTGCAGCAATAGAGGCTTATAATTTGGACAATAATGGCTATCCTGCCGGTATTACTGGTTCGAATGATTTCTGTCTAAATGCTGCTGGTACTACTAAAATTAATGGTGCTACAACTTACACTCTTCAAATGTTTCTCGATACATATCTTCGAGGAAGTTCCGCTGTATTCGGAGCAGTTGATGCTCCAGCTGTAGGTGATTGTTTAGATGCTCTTACTAATAAAATGTCAGCCAAATATACAAAACTTGCTACAGGAGGCTTTGTAATTGGTGTAAGGCTTGAACTGCCAAAAAGCGGTAATAGTAAGTCTATTAATGATTTAGTCGAAGGCGATAATACAACTCAGAAATACTACGTAATCAAGCGCTAACCCGCAAAACTCGGCCAAGTCAACTACCTAACCGGTACGCCTGACTAGTCGAAACCGCTAAGGGAAGCGGTAAAGGGTGGATTTCCCTTAAGTAAAATGGTATAATGAGAGGGTAGAAATTATTTTTACCCTCTTTTTTTTATGCGGTTAAGGCGGATGCGAACATTGCTAACGGAAATCGCTTTGGCTAGTGCTGTATTGGCTGTGTTTGCCGGTGGCATTACGGGCAATTTAGGGGGGAATGTGTTGGCACAACTATTTACGCCAACGGCAAAGCAGACGGTGTTGGTACTTGTTAATGAAGGGCTGTATCAAGAAACCCAACAGTTTGGCGGTATGGCAAGCCAATATAGCGACTTATCAAATACAACAATTAAGGCACGGATTGATCGATATGCAAATGCGATTCAACAAGACCTGCCACTAACAAAAACGGTTATTTTACCGGTGCCAAGTGTGGCAACAGTTAAGGCGATCCATGATCAGATTGCCAATTTTGCTTTATTTGAAAGTGAAGAAATTGAAGGCAAGCTTAATGGGGTGATTTTAGTGGGTGATGTTCCCCTGCCAATGGTAAGCAATGGCGGCAACGAGTTTGCCAGTATGTATCCGTATACCGACTTTTTGGCACCACGCTTTAGTTGGGATGAGGGGCAGACTAAATTTGTATATTCGCAAAATACGCACCAGCCGGAACTTTGGCATGGGGTGATTAAGTTTGATGATACTGCGGATTATGCCGCTTACTTTGATAAAAACTTTTTGGCCAGGCGGCAGCATGCCGACTTTGTAGCCGATGGGCAAAACCTCTTTGTGGCTGATTTGCCGGAAGAAGAAGTGAGTTTAAATGAGGATTTGGCGCAGACTTATGCGAATTATTTATCAATTAGCAAGGATCGTGTTTATAACCGCTATACGAAGGAGTTGCTGCAATCTTTGCAAAGCGCTTTTGCGAGCACCTTAAAGACAAATAGTACGGATGCAGATGTGGTTACAGCCTTTGACAAGCTACAGGATAATATTGGTAATAGCGTAGTGACAGGGCAAATTCCGGATGTATTGGTCAAAGGACAAATTGATAAAGTGGCAAAACCGGTTTCGGCTTTGTTTCAAAGTTATTTGAATCGTGTGATTACGGCGCTGGAGCAAACCGGTCGTTATGACTTTAGCTTGGGCGAAATTGAGAATCCGATTAAGCAGATTGCCTTAGTGGATGCTTATCAAGAAAAGTATTTTAAAGCACTAAATGATGAACTGGCAAAAAAGGTTGATGTGTTGGCAAAAGCAGCTGCCAAGCCGGCGGCCCTATTTAGTAATCTGACGATTAGTGGCAATATCACTTTGAGTAATGGGCAACAACAAGCCATTAGCTCTCAAACGTTTGTGAATCAGCGGACAAAATCGGCATTGGATAATACGTTGGTGATCAATTCGACAGAGGCTAGCCAAATTGAAGGAGCTTATGAGTGTCGAGTGTATAGGGGGAGCGAAGAAGGTAAGATGGTAGAAACGATTAGAGATATGCAGGTGCCGGAAGCGGATAATAAATGTTATTTACCGTGGGAAGCGGGGGCGGCGGCAAGATTTAGGGAAGATCCGCTTGGATGTAATCCCTTTTATGCTTTAAATGTTAAGGACTTGCATCGGACTTCATTGGTGACTGATGTGTTTAATAGTGCAACAACGCATGAAGCCTGTTACGAATTGCGGACACCGGCTAACTATTTGGCGGCTGTGCAAAAAAGTGTTGATCCTAGCGTGGCCGAGGACCCGCGAGCAATGGTATTGGCAACGGTGGGCAGCCAACGGATTACGTTGGCCGATGTAATTTTGGCAATTGATTCGGAAACAAATTTGGCCGACCGTAACCGCTGGAGTGCGATGTTTGCCAATCTACCCAATAACAAACTGACGATAAATAGGCCGTTTGGGGCGGCTGGCAATGTGCAATCCATTAACTTAACTACAAGCAAAACGGGGACTGTTAAAGCGGTGGATAGCCTTGTTTATCACAAAGACCCGACACCGGATTTACTTAATCAACAGCTGCAAGATAACGTAAGCAAAGATTTGCCGGTGGATCAAGTGCGGTATTTAAGCTTTTTAAATGCCGAGGGGCAGACAGAAAAAGTTGACTACCCGGATCTGTTTAATGCGGGTTCTTATTCGCAATTATTGAGCAATTTGAGACGGATGGAGACCAGATTTACGGAGCTTACCGGGTCTTCACAACGTGGTGAGTTAACGGCAGTGATTAACGAAGCGGCCAACAAGGTGGTGCTGGAAAATGTAATCAACTGGAGTAATAGTGATTTGAATCGAAAATACCAACAAGTGTTGCAGCTGCAGTTAACCGGGCAAGAGGCTTGGGGTGATTTGTTACCACAGGTAAGGTATGAGGCGGCGATCTTAAATTTGAATTTTGATGAAGAAGTGTTGGCAACCGATTTTCCGGCCGTGGGCAAGACAGATATTGGGGGCTTTGCGGTTACAAAACCGGAGGAACAGGAATTGCCGGCCGCGCCACCAATTATTATTGACCAAGATAAACTTAATGCAACTACGGCTTGCGGACAGTATTACAATGCCAATAAAACGGCGGCGCAGGTTCTTAAGTATCTTAATTACTTAGACTGTTGGGCAGAAAAAGAGATACTTGGCACGGTAAATGAATTTGCAAATTACCCGGCGAAGTTCTTACCTGTGGAAAGTTCGGTACTGCCAACTCGTAATCAAGCATTAAAAGCGATTGAGATTATTCCGCAGCAAAAGGTGATTGCGGTTGTTGCTGACGTTGCTGATGCGCCGTTTAAGGTGCAACTAACTTTGATTAATACTAAGGATCAACGATTAATCGGTAAGGCGGTGACTGTTAATGTTAAGCTAACAGGGCCGGCAAAATTTGCCGATGGCAGTAAAGAAAAGGATATATATATGGCAACGGGGCAAGAACTGACCGAACTAACGTTAACGGGAGAGATGGGGGCTGTGGGAATAACCGCAACAGCGGAAACAGTGACGGCAACCGCCCAATTTGAGGTGGAGGCACCTTATACTCTCGCCTTACTACCAACTAAAATTGCGGCAGGCAGCAATACAACAGTGCGCTTGCAGCTAACAAAATCGCAATCTAATCAGGTTTGGCCGCGGTCAATTAGAGTTGATGATCAAGGGGCGCTGGGCTTGGGTGATGAGTTTTTGGTGGCGGATGGTAGTGTGAATTTGCCGGTGGTAGTGCCAAAGCAGGCGGGTGTGTATCCCCTAGCTGTGGCTTTACCCAATGGTCAGGGTGAACAACTTTCGTTAAGTGTAACGGCGGGGGCGCCGGTAAGGCTGTTGCTAAATGATCGTAAAAGCAAAAGTGTTTCTCGCTTTGAAAATGAAATTGCCTTGGTGGCGGTGGATCAGTATGGGAATCAGCTAAATAGTGATTTTAGCGGGACGGCAAGCATAATAGAAGGTACCGATATGTTAGAGTTGACGGCAGCAAGCTTTACCGCCGACAAGGGCTTGGTTAAGCTACCGTTTACGTTTAAGGCGATTGGTAATGTGGGACTGTCGTTAAGCGTTAATGGACAGGCATTGCCGATTAACTTCCTTCTAACCGAAAATCTGACTAAAGAACAAATAAGTAACTGGCAAATTAATAGTTTGTATCTTGATTTTAGGCATAATGAAGCGAATTTGGATCAGGCTCTGGTTGAGAATTGGCTTAAGAAAGGCATTGTACAAACCATTGCCACACAGCCAAGTTTAGCAATTGATGCGAATATTGAACCACTGCTAAAAGTGAGCGGGGCTAATTTAATCGGTTTATCACATCTTAAAGAGATGCCGGAGCAGGAACTGATTTTTGGTGATCCGACATTTAGTTTAGTCCAAAATACCAAAGAAAATGTCTTTGATTTTTCGGCAGATATTGGTGAACTAATTGCCACAACCACCGACCCAATTACGCAGTTGGCCGCAATTAATAGTGAAGTTGCGATTGGTACGCAAACGGGTGATATTTTACAGTTGTCGGCAAACAATCAAAAAATGATCAGTAATATGCCGCTTGGCGTGAAAGCGTTGGCATGGTGGCAACCGGAAGCATCGGCGGCACCGGTGTTGTTGGCGGTAACAAAAGAGAGCTGTTCTAAACTAAAAGGCTGTTTGTTTGCTTTTGAATTTGATGCGGATGGCAAACTGATACGTAGCCCCTTAAAACTTAATTATCAGGATAAAATCAATAAATTGTTTGTGGTCGATTTAACTCAAGATGGTCATGATGATCTCTTGTTGCTGGATGCCGTTGATGATTTATTGCTTTTCCCCAATGTGGAAGCAAATGGCAAGCGGGTGCTTAGCAAAAATCCAACACGTATTGCCAATACCGGTACCGTTGTGGACAGTCGGACCGACTTAAGCGAATATTTTACAAATGATGCAAACTTGCAACGATCGACAATTACCGTACGTGACCAAAATGGTGGCAGTTTGCGCGCCGGTGATAAATTGGAATACAACGTAACTTTGCGGACCAATGGTGCCGCCTTTACCGGGCAAAAGTTGAATTTACCGTTGGGATCGCAGTACGAAGTGCTTACTGACTCGCTTACTTGTACGGGGTGTCGGTTGGAGAGATCGGACAATGCCCAGTATTCGTATGCAATTACCGGCTTAACGGTGCCGGCAAATGGCTCAATAAGCTTTAGTTTTACAGCGATCGTAAAAACGGTGGAAAGCAGTAATGCCCAAGTGCAAATTGTAATGGATGCAGATGGTTACCCTGCCGATGGCAAACCGGACATCTTAATTGTGGTGCCCGGTACCGACCTGCAAACTTACTACTACTCCGCTAAAAATGCGCAAGGTAATATTATTTACTTACCGTACCAAGAAGGCGTTAATCCGCCAACGATTACCGGTGAGCGATCCAATGCGCAGGTACTAACGGAACAAGCGACCAATAATTATGATAACTATTTACATGGCGACACCGACGGCAATGGCGTGCTGGATTCAATTCAAACTGTCTCCAGCGGTGTGCTTGATTTTACAAAAGATGTTGGTGATTACATTGAGAATATCTTTTGTTCACGTGGTTGTCTGGCAATACCGGTTAACTATGCCTTTTTAGTGGATGGGATTACGGCTCCTTTTCAGGCGGTACCGGTCTTAGGACTGACACTACCGCCCGTGATAACGTTGTATGGGCCTGCGGCTTTGGCGCCGGTAACAATTTATCGCCTTTACATTTCGCCGACATTAACGGGAGAAACGGCAATGGCGCACTGTTACGGTATTTATCCGGCTGGGTTTTGCTCTGTAAATCGCTTTATTGGCTTGGATAGTTTTGGGGATATTTGTGAAAACATTAATCATGCCGTGGTCGATTTACTGAATGGGGCAGTGGATATTGCGCAAAATGGTCTTGATGAAATTAATGCAGAAACCGGACGCGTTGGTGTAAAAATCAACTTAAAACCAAGTGGTAAAAATGCACCGCCGGGGGTTGCGGTTAAGACTAATGTTAAGGTGCCGGGGTTCCCTTCGGTGCTAACAAATTGGCTTTCTGCACAAATGCATGAAATTTTGAATGTCTTGGACTTACCGGATATTCACATTATTTATCCGGACTTTACTACTTATTTTGATAGTAATACTAAGGAGGAAGTGAAAAAGGAGGCGGCGAAGCCGCCGGTGGAAGTACCGGTAGACCCAGCATTTGAATCTGATATCCCCGGGCTGGCAACTGCGGTTAATTCGCTAACGGACATTGCGGCCGGCGTCCAATCTTTTGAAGGTAGTATCCAAAAGGCGGAAGACCAACTAAGTAGTATTAATGATTTTTTTGCGGACATTTCCAGTAATGCTTTGTTGGACATCAATGAAGAGGTTATCCCTATTCAGTACCCGTATATGACCCCTCAAGAAATTGTGGAATTCCAAACTCGCCTCATTAAATGGTATGCCGATACTAAGAAAGAAGTGGGGGTGGCTTGGGCAAGTTGGGGATGTTTTGGTGGTGCACTAGGCGACTTGGGCGATATAAATCTGGATGATTTTACGTCGTTAAACAATACCCTGATTGACGGTGGTCAGTTTGAAAAGATTATGAGAGAAAGCGAGGATGAAAAATCTAGGGCTTGCGTAAGTCTGCTTGTGGCATGGGGCGGCTTGTCGGGGACGGTGAATACGAATATCGAAATTTTGGACGACTATTTAAACCTGCCATATGTAATATTTGAGGTTGAAAATTTTGAAGCAAAATATGCCGGGGCAATTGTTGGGTACATGGATCAGTTTGATAAGCATGTTGTCCAATGGCTAAATAATAATACGGAACGAATTAAATCGTGGCAAAAAATGCTGGTTGAATTACGTTCTTTATGGAAAGACATCAGCTTCTTGGTGAATATTTCGTTGGATTATTCTAAACAGTGTAATGATTGTAGGAGCCATCGATTTAGTAATTTACAGCTGTTACTGGAACTGTTTATTCAGATTCCGGATCCGCCGGTGATTGCGCTGCCAAGACTGCCGGATATTACTTTGGATCTTTCGGATGTACAGGCTGGTATTACTTTGGATGTACCGAAGTTTGATTTTCAGGCTGTGCCGGTGGAACTACCAAACCTGCCAAAAGTGACCTTACCTGCGGCTCCACCTATTAATTTTTCGGCGAGGTTGCCGGAATTTGGCTTTTTGTTGGGGATAAAATTGCCGGAAGCACCAAATTTTGATGATCTGTTGGCCGTACTGGACTTACCTAATTTACCGGATCTCACTTTACCAAGATTGCCATTAATCCCCTTGCCACCAGATTTGGGTGACTATGCCGCTTCGTTTACGGCGCAAATTAAAGTGTACTTGGAGATTGTCTCTGAAGTGCTGAGAATTGCTTGTATTCTGGAAAAAGGATTATTGCCGACTATTCCCGAATTTGCGCTAAAAGAGCAAATTGAGGCACTAACAGCGCGCCCCTTAACGCCGGTCTTACCGATTGATGTTGCGGCCGGAATCGGGTTTGAATTACCGGAATTGCCAACCTTTAATTATCTCAAAGAAATTAGGGTGATTGGGCATACGTACTTGCATATCGATGTTAGTATTTTTATGGATCTGATTAAAGGCTTATCAAATAAAATCAATACATTTACGACAAACTTTACAACAAGCTGGGCTGATCAAATTAAGGAATTAAATAAAAACAGTACAGATTTACTGAATTTGGATTTTGATATTAAAGCGATTGATGTTGAGCTAAAGCCGGAAGAAGAGGCGATTATGAAGGACTTGGATCTCGATTTTAGCCAACCGGAGGCCCGTGTTAATCGTTTATTGGCACAAAATCAAAATGATCAGGAACAGCTAACGGCTGCCCCTACGCAAGAAAACCCAATCACTTTAGAACCGGAACCGGGCTTGTACGTAAGTGATCCGGCAACGGGTACCGTTAATAAATTGATTGATTATGTGCCGGCTGATTTTGCTAATACGGTAATGGCGTTCCTTAAATTTGATGACGATAATGATGAGGATATTTTGTACAGCATTGGGAATGAGCTGTATTTAAAGGCTAATCAAAGCAAAGTTGCTAAAACGGAACATGTGAGTGCGCGGCCAACAGTGCTGCAATGGCAAGAACCAACCCCGCCAAAAATGGTAAGCTTTACAAAGGGTTCCGATACGGTGCGAGTAAATGTACCGGAACTGGCGGAAGATGATGTTTTGGTTTTAGAATTGGCGCCAACCGGACTAACAGATCAAACAATTACCGCAACCTATGTGTTAACAACAGCAACATTGCCGGATGCCTTGGTAGGTGACTTTAAGGCGACGGTGTCCGATTGGCAGGAATACACAGGCAACAAGCGCAGTTTAAACTTTGGCGATGCCAAGGTGGCAAAAGTGCAAGCATCGGCATTATTTTGGCAACAGGCGCGTCCCACAGTTAGTATGCCAATTACAGTTGGCGAAATTACCTTAACTTGGCGTTTAATTAAGGCTGATAAAATTAGTTCAGCTATCCAAACCGTAACCTTTAGTAATTTGCAATGCTCTGATGACACGTTGCCTCAGGTGAATTTAGGCGCACAAAACAACAAGAATATTGATGTAATTGTTTATCAACCAATAGAAATAAATGCGACAAATAGTAGTGATAATGCCGGTAGCGTTATTGGTTACTTTATAGACCGTAACCTAACCGTAGATAGCAATAACGATGGTAACCCTCGTAATGACCGTGACTTAACGGGCGATGCCGATCCGGAAGTTGATACCGATTTTGATGGCAATCCGGCAAATGACCCGTCTGTAGGCTCGTTCCGCTTACAAGCATACGATAAAGTGGGAAGCCATCTTATTGGTGTAGGGGTTATTGATGAAGCAGGAAATGAGCAAATTGAGGAAATAACAATTAATGTTACACTGCCACAAATTACAATCAGCCAAGTTACCGCCAATAGCATTTCGGGATATATTACGCCGGCAGTGCCTAATATTCCGCTAGAACTGGTCCGCAAACGCGCCGGACAGGTCGAAGTTATTGCCAACATGGACAGCGAAAGCCAACTAAAAACAGACCGTAGCGGACGCTTTGTGTTGGATAATTTGGAATCAACTGACATTGTTGTGGTTAAAGATCAAAACGGTGATGTGATTGCCGAAATTAATAATCAAACAGGGAACATTGGTACTGCTAATGGGGCTACCGTAAAAGTAGAAACCGAAGCCGATGATAATGGTACTCGCTTAGTTATTGTGGATAAAAATGGTAACTATGTGACTAGCGTGATTAAACGGACAAACGGCCTTAACGATGTGATTCAAATTACAGATGAAAAAGAGCTTAACGACTTACCTGCAGAGTTTGTGGTCGTTCAAGACTTGGAACAAAATGATGATTATGTTTGGGAACTGCTAAGTGGAGCCGACTCCGGTTTTCCGGGGGCGGCGGTATTGGTTAATAAGGGGCGACAAGCGCTGGTGACACCGGTGGGGCAAATCTATTTGATGAAGACTACGCTAACTTTGGAGGTACCGCGGATTCGTGACTTAACCGATCCACAATGGATTGTGATTAAAGACGGAAGGAAGGCATTGGCTCGTATCCTAATAAGTACAGGTAATAAGGTCCAATTTAAAGAACCGGCTGCTAGTAATGTAACCACGTCAAGGCCGCGGGTGGCCCCAACATTTGCGCCGCTATCGCCTTTTGCCGATTTGAGTTTGGATGATCCCGATTTTGATATTCTCAATTACTTATACCAAACCCATGTAATAGAAGGTCGCGTGCAAGATGGCGTGCGCCGAGCCGATTTGGATAAGCAAATGACCCGTGCCGAATTTACCAAAACACTTTTGGCGATGCTTTGTATTGAACCGCGGGAATCAGCCAAAAAATTGCCGGCCGTATTTGCAGATATCAGTACTTTGGCCAATGGTCAATTACCTTGGTATTACAGTTATATTAAGGAAAGCTTTATTCGTGGCTTTGTTACCGGTTACAAAGGGCAAATTGATCCCGTTACAGGCTTACCGATTTTCTTACCGCAAAATAATATTAGCCGAGCGGAAGCGGCCAAAGTCATTCTCGAAGTTTTGGAAGCGCAAGGAACGGTCGATCTCTCGGGCGTAGAAACAGCCGAAGTTTGGTATGTACCGTTTATGAAGGCGGCTCAAAAATATGACATTATTACCGCAGAAGAAGCACAAACACCCGATCGCAGCCTGACCAGACGTGAGTTTTTTCAGATGGTCGACCGTGTGCTTAAATTAAATAACTGTTTAGAAAAAGATGATGATCGCAACGGCTTACCACAATACTTTGAAAATGAGTTCGATGTAATCGATCCGTCCGATGATCCGGATGGCGACGGTCTAACCAACCTGCAAGAATTTAGACACGGCACAGACCCCCTAGACCCCGATACCGACGACGGCGGCATTAATGATGGCGTCGAAGTAGGTCGCGGCACAAACCCGTTAGACGGAAACGATGACCTGCCGAGCACGCTCGGCCCTACAGCGGGAGTTTACGTGGAAGACATCGTTTGTTTGCAATGTCCATGCCCTTACACAGTTGATTTTGCCAGTACACTAGTTACAAATGATCAAATCTTTGCTATAATTAAAGGTCGAGATGGTAAAATTATTACCGAGTCCAATACTGTAACCTACACTAAATAATATGTTTTTATTTCTAAGTTTTAAAAGGATGATCAGTATGGGGCTAATTTTTGTGTTGCTGCTGGGCGCAGGTGTCTTATTTTGGCATAATTCTGTAACTCAGGCGCAAGAAGAGGTGGACCAAAAGGTAAATGCCATTACCAATGTTTGTAATGTTACGTTTAAGTTTCGTGCCGGTGAACTGCTGGCCAATTTTTACCTTAAATTGGAAGAAGTCTCAAAAAACAATCAGGCGGTTTCGGAACAGCTTAATGGTATTTTTGAGGAATTTAGAAAATATAATCAAACATTAAATCAGTACTATAGCGAAGTGGTTGCGCAGGTTGATGTGGATTTTTCGTTGGCTAGCAATCGCGAAGCGATTGCGCAATGTGACATCATTAGAGACAACGCAACTAGTGTGGCTAAGGATGTGATGCAAAGATATTTAAAACAAACTGCTGCCAGCAAACGTGATCTGGCGATTGTTCAACAGTATGATCAACTTTTAAAAGGCAGCGACCGGCTGCTTGGGGAGTTTAATGCGCTTAAGGCTGACTTCCAAACATTTTCTAATCGTGTACCCTGTATAGCTCTATCATGCGTCCAAAACTAACTTTTGCCGCTCTAATTGGAGCAGCATTAATCATCACCGGAGTTATTGTGCCACTAGTATGGGCGCAAACCAGTACAGCGCTAACGGTAACGGAGCGTGCGGCGGAGTATCATGTAGCTGCCAATAATTTGGTTAATGCCAAACTAATGCAGCTAGCAACGCTTTTAAACAGCATCAAAGACGATCCCACAACAAGGTCTCAATTGCGCGAAAAACTGGCTAAACTACCGGAAGAAGAATGTTTAACCAAAGAAAACAACTTATCCGTTTTTTGTCTTTATAGCGGGCTTAATCAACTTAAATCGCAGTTCTTCTTGGATCTGGATAATTCAATTTCCGCTAAAATCGGGCTTACAGATACAAATTCGGATAATTTGAATACGGCTGTGGTGTCTGAGCAAAACCGTGCTGTCATTGTGGCGCAACTAAAAAGTGAAAGTGAACTACTCATGGATCAGGTTTTGCAAGCCTACACTCAAATTGTTTTGGCTAATGTTTTGCATCAAGAAAATGTAGTCACAATTAATGAAGTTGAAAATCTGCAAGATAATTTAAAGGATCTGCAATCCGAAATTGCCCTACTTCCCTTTAAATTCAGCAATGTATCTACTACCCAATGTCGCTAATTATGTTTCTATTTTATCTATTACATAACGGTGGGATCGCTGCAAAAAAGTTGCTAAGCCAACTGCTTGTTTTGGTATTTGTGGTGAGTATCTCCCCTCTTAATTTGGCTATTGCCGCTGTCACAAATCGTAGCGAAGAAGTAGCAAACTTAATTACCGCTAAACTAGACGACGTAGATGACTTAAGCCAACTATCAATTGCCGATTTTGAACTGGATGCGGACACACCCAGCAATTTATACTTGCGATTATACGAACAAAAAATATCCAATATTGAAGAACTAGCGCTTAAAAATACTTCACTAATTAGTGGCTATAACTACTTTACGGTGCGTGATGTGGTGCTCCAAGACAGTGTTGATCTGTTAGACGGTCCAATTGAGGCTAAACAAGCGCAAGCGGCGCAAATCAATGCGATTTATACTGATGAGTTGGTGCTAGCACAAACCAGTACCGATCTCCTCTTAAACACCTACTTTTTTGATATATATGCCAACGGTGATGAGGGTGATGCCGAATTCGACTTGGTGTCCGACCTCCAAACCATTCACGACCTCATGTTTGTGGGCAGGCCACCAACATATTTGGCAAACAATCCTAATACTTCTAAAAAGGATCTATTTAATGTTTCCTTAGATAACGCCTTAACAATTGGGCGCAGTGCCGCAGGTCCATCCGGCATTGTTTCAACCGAAACCGCCCCTGCAGAAACACAAACATCCGACCAACTTTGCCCGGCCGATCCAGAATTATTAGCGCTACTAACCGATCGTCGCACAGCCAATGCGGCATTAAGTTCAGAAACGACTGAAACAGCTGTACCAATTGCAAAATACACTCCGCGCCCCCTCAGCGAATTTTTGCAACCGGTACCATTTAAATGTGAGCCCGGCGTCTTTTTCTGTGTCGATATTGAAAAAATCTATGAACGAACCCAAAACTACTTCCCCGGCGATGAAGATTGTGTGGCCTGCCAAATCAGTAAAATTAATGAAACCATGGAAAAGGAACTATTGCCCAAAAACCTGTATCCGGGCAAAGTAACCGGTTTATTTGGTGAAACGGCCGAGTGCACGGAATCATTTTTGCGCCTGCCACTAGGGCTAAACATTACACTTGAGGGCAAGCCGGTGATCTCCGATAAAAATCGAGCATTAGAGGAACTTACAGGTAAAAAGCCTGCCGATTCCGAACCTAAAAAACAACCGGCCGACAACATTACCCCGTCTATCGCCATTACTAAATCGAATCCATACAACCAAACCCAACTGGAAATTGCCGCCCGTGCCGATAAAATCACCAATAATATCAATGCCGTTTTACTAGCCAACGCAAGCGCTAAAACTGGCAGCGATAAAGTCACCCAATACCAAGGCTTTGCCCAAAATATTAAACCAAAAATGCAAGAATTTAATAGTTACCTCGAAAAATTCCAACTACAAATGCTTCAACTTAGCCAAACTGTAAATGATTTTGCCACTAAACCTCTATGCAATGATTAAATTTTTACGTCAGATGGGGGGGGTGATGCTGGTGCTAATAATTGTTTTGGCCCCGATTATGCCGGTTTATGCCCAAGATACCGCCGAAGACCCCGACTCAATCATCACCCAAAAGTTAGATCTGGCCAGTGACTTTTTTGCCACAGCCTTTGATGCCGATAACTTCCTCGCTCCCTTTGATGATCTCTTCGACCAAAATGCCTGTAAGCGTCGGGATATTTTTGCCCTCATTAAAAAGCGTGATGCCATTGGCTCCATCATTCGTAAAGGGATTTTGGACACAGATGTATCTGTAGAAACAATACGCGGATACCAACGCAATTGGGAGCTGACAAGTGCCGAAATCTACTTTCTACGTCATATCGATTTAATGGAGACAGACGAAACGGTACGACTAGCCAGCGAAACGCGAGAGCTGTATCCGTCAAACCCATTAATTAACGATGCCATTCCTAAATGGGTAACTGTCTATACCGGCAAACTATCAGAATACCAAAACTGTCAGCCAACTTGGGGCGCAATTGCCGCCAGATGGGATAAACTTAAAATTGATATCGCCAAGGCGGGCAGTAACATCTCACAAGCATGGACAGACTTATCCAATGAAGCGGCAACAACCTTTAGCGCGAAATCGTTAGAAGATATTTACGACAGTGTTATTGCAACCAAAGATAAACTTTTTGCTGGTAATTTTTCCGACTACGTCAAAATTGACTACGGTCCCTACTCTACCTTTGCCGAAGCAACAGCCCAAAAACGACGAAAAGCTAAAATCCAGGCCGATGCTGTGGCCAGTGAATTAATGCGTGACCCCAATGCCAACATTATTGACCTAACAAGGCGCAGCGTTAATAAGTCCGGCACACAAGCACTTGAATTTATGGATGATCTAGCGCAACTTAATGAAACCCTAGCCTACAACTATGCAGATGAAGTCATCAACAGCCTATGGGATGAAGCCCAAGTGACCAATCAACGCATGGCAAGTTTAAGCGACTTAGCCGATGCACCCAATGCCACCAGCCTAACCTACAACTTAAACACGCTTAATTCTTTACAGTGTAGAGAGCGTGAATAAGCCCTTTTAGTGAAAATGATTGTGCATTCGCAAAGCTGCGGCTACTGGTTTCCACAGTAACGCCAATTCGCGCTGTATTAGTTTGGCAATAGGGGCAGGTATCCATTTTGGTTGTAATTGTTTTGGCACAGTCATGACAATTGAACAGCATAAATAAAGGTTAGCAGGTTAAAATTGTATCTAAGTAATGATTAATAGCGCTCTCGCGGATGCGATAAACACGCCCGATTTTACTAGCCGCAAGCTCACCACGTTGGATAAGTTTAAGCACGGTAAGATGGTGGATTTGAAGAATGTCAGCAACTTGTTCGGGGGTAAGAATTCGTTCCAATATTTTTGTGACTTAAATTCGACTTAACGTGATTGGATCTTAGCATAGCTAATTAAACTTAATCAAATCTAAAACAATGTAGTTTTAGTTTATGTAAAGTAGTTATTGTTTGTAGGTATCTGGATGTACTTAGATATATTTTACTATATTTGATTAAGTTCTATTATATTTAACTAAAGCCTAATTGACGAACCTCCCCGTCATGCCTTAAGCTGAAGCTAAATTAAGTTCCTCCATGCGCATATCCACCCTATATGTTGAAAATTTTAAAAATCTTGCCAAGCAAAGCGTGAATTTTGCTGATGATATGGCCATTAATATTCTGCTAGGACAAAATGGGCAGGGCAAAACCAATTTTTTAGAAGCAATCCGCTTTTTGGCCTTACCAAAGCCGTTACGATCACGGAGTTTATCACACTGCGTCATGCAGAATGAAAATTTCATGCGCATAGGAGGTGAAATAATCGATGCAAAGGCTAATAAGCTGGAATTTGGCTACCAAATGGCTCCCCTGCGCCGCATGTATAAAATTAATGAGGGTGAGGTGGAGGCCAAACATTTTATTGGTAATCTGCATGTTGTTTTGTTTACACCGGATGACCTCAACCTATTAACTGGTGCTCCCAACCTGCGTCGCCGCTTTATCGACAGTATTTTGATTCAGCTATATCCGGAATATTTTGAAGCTTTTAGCCATTATCACGGTATTCTTAAACAAAGAAACTCACTCCTTAAGCAACTTAGAGACAAGCCAAACCTAAAGGCTGGCCTAAGCGTCTGGGATAAACAGCTACTTGCAGCCATGATTACTGTCATCAATCTTCGTGTGCATTTTACGCAAGCTTGTCGAAACAAATTAACCGAAACTTACCAAGATTTGGCTGAATCAAATGATAAACTCGATTTTGACTACGATTGGCACGAACCCGTAACCGAAACGGTTTTGGCACAAAAACTGCAAGCTGCCTACAAAGATGACGTGCGCTACGGGCATACAACTTTTGGCCCCCATCGTGATGATTTTGAAATTTTGATTAATCAGCAAAAAGCCAGTATTTGTGCTAGCCGTGGCGAATTAAGAACGGTTGTCCTGGCACTTAAATTGATCGAACTAGCTTATTTCAAAGAATCTGCCAACACATCACCAATTCTGCTTCTAGATGACGTATTTTCGGAGTTGGACCAAAGTCGTAGGGAAAAACTATTAAAACTCAGTGCCAATCACCAAACTTTTATTACTACCGTTGAGCAAAAGTACTTTCACGAGACCGAGTACCCCTTCCATGTTTATAGCGTTGATACTGGCATAATGACGCAAAGCGTGCTATAATTAGTGAATATCATTATTATGTATTGATGAACGTACTTCAGTGGTTAGCTATAATCATTTTGGCACTCCTTCCGATTATTACCTGGAGTTACCTTCTGTTGGGACGGACCAATGAAAACCGCCAATTGCTGCTAAAAGTTTTTACGTATGGTGGGCTAGCGACAGTACCATTGCTACTTTACAGATGGTCATGGAATTTGTTCCCCTCTTTTAATATTACAACGACACTGAGTAATCTGGCTGATGGCAAAACAGTGAATATTGGCTCATTTCTGGTAATCCCCCTGAGTTATATTTTGGTGTTTTTGACGATTGGTATTTTTGAAGAATATTTAAAAAGCTTAGTGATAAGAAAAAAAGTGCCACACATTGAAATCAACTCAGTCGCTGATGCGGTTGAATTTAGTTTAGTGGCCGGGTTAGGCTTTGCCTTTGTTGAAAACGTGTTTTACTTGGGAGAAATTTACTATTTGGTTGGCAGTAGCGCCTTAATTAAAATTTTTATATCGCGCGCGTTATTTGCCACTTTTGCTCATATGCTCTTTTCGGCTGTATTTGGTTACTATTACGGAATCAGTATGTTTGCGAGTAAAGCTTTAGAAAAAAACCGGTGTGCTTTTGATGTCCAAATTATTAGAAAAATTGTGGAATACATACCAAGTCTGAATAAAATTAAGCTATTTCAGTTTGAGGAAATTCTTTTGGGGTTAATTTATGCGGCTTCGCTCCATGCTATTTATAATATCTTTTTAGAACTGCAAATTACGGTCTTCTTAATTCCTTTCTTGGTTTTTGGGGTGATTTTATTGGTCAAACTACTAAAATTGGAGCAAAAGACTGTTGAGTAGCCTGGTGTTTTCAGTTAGACTGCTGCTAAATAAACATATTTGATGCTTAAGTCCTTTTTATCTAGCAGACTGGCAGAAATTTTGGATTTGAATCCAAATCACGACTACGTGGAGTATCCGCGTGATGTTAGTCATGGTGATTATGCTTCGCCAATTGCCTTACGTTTGGGTAAGGAACAAGGGCGTAACCCGCATGATGTTGCAGTTGAAATTGCTAAAAAGTTAGAAGCAACAGATCTAGATGGTTTTGCCAAACTGGAAATTGCTGGGCCGGGCTTTATTAATTTTCGCTTAAATCAAAAGGGATTACTGAAGGAGCTTAATGGCTTTTTGGCTGCCCCCCGTCATTATCGCCTGCCAACGCCACCTAAAAATAACAAAATCATTTGTGAATATTCTGACCCCAATATTGCCAAGCCGTTAGGGATTCATCATTTACTGGCTACTGTAATCGGGCAGTCCTTAGCTAATATTTACACCTACTTGGGCTACGAGGTAATCAAAATTAATCACATTGGTGATTGGGGGACGCAGTTTGGAAAGTTGATTTATGCGATTAAACAGTGGGGTGACCGCTCTCAAATCGATAAAAATCCAATTGATGAGCTGCTCAAACTTTATGTAAAATTCCATGAAGAAGCCACAAATAAGCCGGAAATAGAGGATTTGGGGCGCACCGAATTTAAGCATCTGGAAGATGGCGATACCGAAAACCGCGCGCTTTGGAAATGGATTGTTGAGATCAGCATGACCGATGTGCAAAAAACGTACGATCTCCTTGGTGGCATTACTTTTGACCATGTTTTAGGCGAAAGTTTTTATGAAAAAAAAATGGCACCATTAATAGAACAGGGCCTAAAAGAAGGCATTTTTGAAGCGGGCGAGGGCGGAGCGATTATTGCTAATTTTCCGGGAACAAATTATCCAACCACAATTATCAAACGTTCGGATGGTGCTACCGTTTACATAACACGTGATATTGCGACTGTACAGTACCGTGTGGATACTTGGCATCCGGCTAAAATTGTCTACGTTGTGGATGTTGCCCAAAAACTGCATTTTGAACAGGTCTTTCATATTGCTAAGCGTCTTGGCCTATACACCCCAACCGAAGTTGAATTAGAGCATGTGATTTTTGGACGCATGAGTTTTGCCGATAAAAAAATGAGCACGCGCAAAGGTAATATTTTATTATTAGATGATGTTCTGCTAGAAGCGATTGATCGAGCCCAAGCCGTTGTAGAAGACAAAAATCCCGATCTGCCAGCCGATGAAAAGAGAGCTGTTGCCGAAATGGTAGGTGTTGGTGGTGTTAAATACGCAATTTTAAGCCAAAATCGGATGACAAACATTATTTTTAGTTGGGATAAAGTAATTAATCTCCAAGGCAATTCCGCAGCGTACCTGCAATACACCTATGCCCGTGCCCGTAGCATTATCAATGAATTTGGTACTACTCCACTAACCCTTACTGGTCTTGCCGAAGATCTGACCGAAAATGAAAAAGAGGTCCTGAGACTGATCCCTAAATTCCCCGAAGCAGTGGTTTTGGCAGCAAAAGAATCTAAACCACATTTTATCAGCGAGTATTTGTTTGATTTAGCGCAAGCTTTTAATGGTTTTTACAATAACGATCCCATTTTGAAAGCACCCAAAGACAAAAAAGATTTAAGGATTGCGATTTGTGACGTTGCTACCCAAATTATTAAACAAGGACTTTCATTATTGGCAACTATCGACGCACCAGAGCGAATGTAAATAGATATGGACAATCGCCGCTCAATGTTATAAATTGCGTAAGCATTAAACACGGAGGGATGGCAGAGTGGTCGAATGCGACGGTCTTGAAAACCGTAAGACTCGCAAGGGTCTCCAGGGTTCGAATCCCTGTCCCTCCGCCAACAGCCCGAGCGCCAGCGAGGGCCTTGCGATGTCTGCGATGCTTGCGATGTCTGCGATAAAAATTCACCCACGTGCGTTCTGTAACGCTTCCCCCCACCAAATTAACTGCGTAATCATATTTTCCGCAGGATGAGCTAGTGATTCAAAAAGCTCATTGGACTCTGCCTGACCGAACAATACTGGGAAATATTTTTCACCGGGTATATGAACGGCGTTTCTAATTGGGGCCATTTGAAGTTCGATGCAAATAAGGCGTAGTTGTTCAATGGCTCTGGCACCGCCAACGCTGCCGTAGCTCACAAAAGATACCGGTTTGTTGTTCCATTCATAATAAACCCAGTCTAAAGCGTTTTTGAGCACGCCAGAGGTACTGTGATTATATTCCGGCGTAACCATTACAAATGCGTCACCTTCCGCTATTTTTTTTGTAAAACGGGCGACTGCTTCATTTGCATATGGTTCTTTTATGGCAGAAGGTCCCATTGGCTCATTAAAAAATGGCATTTCATAATCGCGCAAATCTAATACCTCGACCATTACCCCATCTTGTTTATTAAGCTCTTCAGCAATCCAGGCGGCGGCCTTGTCGCTAAAACGACCTTCGCGGGTGCTGCCAGCAATAATTTTAATACTAAGTGGTGTGTTGTTCATAGGTGAAATAATTAATAGTATGTTAATAATAGCATAGAAAAATGCTACTTACGGTCCTGATTTAATAAAGATTGCTCAAACTGGACGGGGCCAAAATAGCCAGCCTCAATTATGGCTTCTTCAATAGTTTTTTGAAAACCGGTAACAACAACAATTCCCATAATAATTAAGATACCTCCTAAAACTTTTTTAAACCACCCGTGCGGATCGGCCATAAACTTAAATTTCCTTAATACTTTTTGACCACCAACCCCAATGATGAGGAAGGGGATCATCATGCCAATAACAAAAATAGCAATATTAATCACACCCTGCGTAAAACTATTTGGGAGGATTGTCGCTAAAAGGACGGCGAAGGTTGGTGAACATGTGGAAAAAACAGGCCCTAATGATGCACCTAATAGTACAGCTCCCCACTTGCCCTGCTTACTACTGCTGTGATGAAGCCATGTTTGACTCTTTGTTAATCCCAAAATTCTGGCAATTTTTTCCCAAGCATGTGGGAAAATAAGACTAAGCCCAAATATAAAAAGCAGTACACCAGCTAGACCACTCCACACTGAATCTGAAACAGATAAGGCCAAGCTCGTTCCCTTAATTAAGATTGAAAATAGAAAAACAGATACTCCCAAAGAAAATACAACAATCCAGGGACGAGATGCGTCCCTATTGCTGGTACTTCCCACCAAAATGGTAGGAAGTAAAAATAAACTACAAGGGGCCAAAACCGTGAGAAACCCTGCTACAAATGATATTAACCAAAATGACATTTATTATAATAAGTTAGCAAAATATGATTGTAAGATAGAGGCTGTAGGAGCAACCAAGGTCTCTGCAACTGATCCGTCCGCATTAAACATTACGACTAAAGACTGGCTAGTAATGTTATACTGCTTCTTAAGAGCGATCTCCGTATCATAATCTGCTTTTAAAATTACTGATCCTTGAGGAAAGCTATCTAAACTACCAAGAATATCTTTTTCCATCGCCTTGCAAGTTGGACACCATGAAGCGTGAAAGAACAGGGCAAATGGCTTTTTGCCAAGCATGTCGTTATATACTGCTTGCGTATAATCAACATAAACACCTTCGGTCGCAGTACTTTGACTCACTTTCGTGACTACTTCTTTGTCCGTCAATTCAGAGCTAGCACGGTTAGATGGCGTAGTTTGGCATGCAGTTACAAGCAATGCGACTGTTAATAGCGATAAGATAAAAATACTTTTCACATAAATGGGTTAAAGTAGAAGTAGAATACAGAGTCTATACTAACAAAGATGTAACTCAGATCACAATTTCCCTTCTTTTTTTAGTCGACTCATAATTCTCGACACTGTCTCACGCGCCAACCCTGTTTGTTCGGCAATTTTTTCATGTGTTAACTTCCCAGAGTTAAACCACTGTGCCAATATTGAACTATTTCTTGTTTTTTGTTGCTTAAGACATGCAAGGACCTTTTCTTCAGCATTCATAGCGCTTTCTTGCAACCTAGCCTGATATTCTCGTACTTGCCCTGCTAAAATATTTAAAAGATTCATGAGGATTTGTGGCTTTTCACCAATCAATTTAGAAAATTTTTGCAGTGAAATCGTGCATATATATGCAGTTTCCGTCACTTCGGCAAAGTGTGCCGCACTCTTTAAATCTGGTGTTAGACAACCAAAAATAGAACTAGGGCCCAAAATATCCAAGACCAATCGCCTCCCTCCTTTAGAAGTGTACAAAGTAATTTCACCCTTTTTGAGGATAAAAATATCATTTGGCCCCTCATAAGGACTATATAGCAACTCTCTTTTGTGACAGCTCCTTTCATGAACAATTGCAGCAACATCACGAAGATCGGACTCGCTTAACCCCTGAAATAGGTCAACATTACGCAGATACCAAAATAGATGTGTATTTTTCATTGAATAAATTATAAATTAATGATCAGATAAAGTCATTGCGTAATTAACCTCATATTATGTCCTCAGAATACCTTCCTTGGCTACTTTTTCTTGGACTTTTTGTCCTAGTTGTTGCAGTAACTCTTAAAATTAAATTTAGTGTTAATAGTGGTGGATCTGGCATATTTGGCATGTTAAATAAATGGGTCACCAATTTAAAACGCACGGCCGAAGTCGCCAAACATGACGTAAGTGAGCAGTTTAGTTCCTATATTTCGACGCAACAACTAAGATTCAGTACCATGCAAAATCGATTAATGCTGGAAGGCACAGTCGATAATGTGGCAATGAGTATCACATTTGCGCCAATTGGAATTTTGGAATCAGAAAAAACGCCGTATCAAGGTGTAGCAATGGCTAATTTCCAATTAAAATTCCCTTCAGTAACAGATGAGCAAAAAAATCTAATTACAAAATCCTTACAAGAGGCTGCCGTGCAATACAAAGGAACTGTTTATAAAGTAGCGGATACGATCACGATTACATTCTCAAACACAGGTCACCCTGACCGTGCAATTGCTGTTTTTGAAAGACTAAAATCGGCTCTATCCTTTAGATAAACAATAAAATGGTTGTTTTGAAAGCCTTTTTAGCATAAACAAGCTCTTTTTATCAGATAAAGGCTTGCGGATATACTTAAATCAAACGTAGAATTAATTATTAATTTATAATTGTTTTCTTATGATGATGCAAAAATCACCTCTATGCATGATTGCATACGTGCTTATGGTAGTTGGTGCCCTTAACTGGGGACTAGTTGGTTTCTTTGAATGGAACCTGGTAGATGCTCTACTTGGCAGCTGGCCGGTAGTAGTACGTGTAGTTTATGCTCTAGTTGGTCTAGCTGGTGTATACTCTCTTGTTGGCATGTTCATGCACTGCAAAGAATGCAAAGAATGTAAGTAATGTGTAGATCCTTATTTTTTAAAAAGCAGGTCCGTGTGGTGGCCTGTTTTTTTAGTATTTCCACCAAGGTAGTGCAGAATCCGTATTGTCACTAAATATTCGATCCATGGCATCACGCATGGATGGAACCACGAAATCTGGATCATCATCATCATCAGCATCATCATCAGCATCAGCTACTAATATGCGCTCGAATCCATCATCTACTGGTGGAAGCTCATCAATAGTCCTGCTTCCTAACTCACCCATAAAATTTCTTGTTAAATCAAAACAAGTATACGACTGATGGTAAATTTGTCAAGCCCCGCCTACCCCAATAGCACCACATCCTTAATTAACTCCGCCATAACCGGGTGACCCCAAACGGTTTTTAGATACTCCGTGACGGTGAGTTTATTTACAAGGACTACGGGAATTTGGTGAATGAGCTCGGTTGCTTCGGCTCCTACAATGTGGACTCCAAGAATTTTTTCGGTGGTTTCTTCAACGTACATCCAAATGTAGCCATAGCGTTCGCTTTTTACATTGGCTTTGGCGTTAACCATGTATTGAACGTGCCGAGTGGTGTACTTAATACCCTGCTTCTGAAGCTCCTGCTCGCTGTATCCGCACGTTCCAACTTCGGGATGAGTAAAGACAACATCGGGGAAGTTGATGTAGTCTACGGGCGTTAAATTGGTGTCTAGCCCCAGCATCTCGTAGGCGATGTATTTACCCTCTCTTTCGGCTCCGTAGGCGGATCCGCTCTTGCCAATTAAATCGCCCAAAGCGTAAATATGTTCATAACTTGTTTGTAACTTGTTGTTAACTTTTATGCGTCCGGACTGTTCAGTTTCCAAATTTAGGGCGGTTAAGTACTCATTGTTAACTTGCACGCCGATTGCAGACAAAATATATTCAGTTTCAATGGCTTTTTGATTGTTAAGCGTAATTTTAAGGTTTTGTTGGCTGGTATCAATGTTGTCAATCGTTGTGCTGGTATGCACATTAATGCCGTCACGCTCAAACTCCTTAATTAAGGCTTGGCCCAGCTTATGGTCAAAGTAAGGGAAAAAGGTTTCGCCCATTTCAAAAAGATGGACTGCAACGCCAAAGGCACGGTAGTAACTGGCGAATTCGGTACCAACAGGCCCAGCGCCAACAATGGCGATCGATTTTGGGAGGTGATCCAGTTCAAAAATATTGTCGGAAACGAGGAAACGTTTATCTTCTTCAACAAATCCGGGGAAACGACGGGCGGTGCCACCGGTTGCCAAAATAATGCTGGCGGCCGTTAAATTTTGGTCGTTAACTTTTATGGTATGGGGGTCTGTTACTGTGGCAAAGCCGGCGATTAATTCGACATTGTCTTTCTTAATTTGAAAAGTTAGACCTTTCCGTAAGCGATCCATAATGTCGTCGCGGCGCTTGAGCATGCCGGGATAGTCAACCTTAATGGCTCCAGGTTCAATTATAATGCCGTAGTCAGCCATTTTATTGGTAAGTCGATACATTTCGGCCATGTACAACATTGTTTTTGCGGGGATACAGCCGCGATTTAAACATGTGCCACCAACTGCGTTAGATTCAATAATTGCTACTTTTTTACCATGACGACCAAGCTCGCGAGCTGCTTCAGTGCCACCGGGGCCAGCGCCAATGACAACTACGTCATAATCGTAGGTGTGATTTGTTTCCAACATAATTTTATATTTAATATTGTAAGGTGATTATACCGCGCTCCAGTTGGCCTGCCAATGTAGAATCACTGCGTAATGCTAAATCTTTAAGCCAAATTATTGTTTCTTCTGGTGACATGATTTGCGGCTGACTTTTAACAATTGAAACCGGTACCAATTCGTAATCGATTGCCGAATCAGAAATTTTAATTTTTAAGGTTAACCCTTCTTGGGTTTCTTTAGAAAAATATTGATCAAAAACTAAATTCCCCAGACTGTAAAAAATTGCTTTATCTTTATAAACTTCGATATTTTGAACAACATGTGGATGATGGCCAATAATGGCATCGGCGCCGGCGTCAATCATTTGATGTGCCAGTTGTTGTTGGGCGACATTGTTAATAGGCTTGTACTCTATGCCCCAATGAATATTCACGATAATTAGATCAACGGTATCATCTGTTTCAATTTTCTTTATTTGCGCAATCACCTTTTCATTATCCAAGGAGGTTGTGGCGTTATGAAAGCCTAAAAAGGCGAGCTGATAACCATTAATTTCTTTATATAAAACATATTGATCATCAACTTGTTTAGGATGACCAAAATGCGCGATGCCGGCTTGATCTAAATACTCTTGCGTTTGCGTATAGCCCATAGGGCCTTTGTCCAACAGATGGTTATTGGCAATTGTGACTAAATTAATGCCATTGCGCTTGAGCGTATTGGCTGTCTCCGGTTTAAAAGAAAAATTGGTCGTAAAATCGGCTGTTTGCCTGTGATTAGTCATTATTGGCCCTTCTAAGTTGGCCATTACTATGTCAAAGTTTTGCAAATGTGACTTAATTGCGGAAAAAGCGTAATCATCGCCATTACGATTCATTAAGGTTTCGACGTAGCGACCAAGCATGATATCGCCGCCGGCAAAAATGGTAACGGGCGGATTAACAATCTTAGGAACGGAAGGGAACAGACTAACAACAAAGAGAAGCGTCATCAGACTACCCGTTTTAACAACTGCCAACAATTGCATACAATTTACTTTAATATTGGATATGTTTTTACAAGTTTTGTTTTGCTCCATAATTTCCCAAGTCCAAAATAATCTCCAGCGTTATTCAACGTTAACAACCATAATAAGAAAGCATAAATAACATGTTCATCAATTATCGGATTATTGGCCAATGGAAATACTGCCAACCAAAGAAGCAACATAAGGGCAGTTCCACTATAGGCTGCGATTCTCAGTCCCACACCTAGCATGAGAGCAAGGCCAATCAGTAATAATCCAGCCATAAATAACCAATCAATAATGGCTACGCCGGCTAAGCCTTGGAATATTTCAGCAAATGCACCTTTAGTGCCAAACTTTAAAAAACCAGCAGTAGGAGAAACCCCATTCATCCAGGCATTACCAGCTTCAGTTGCAAACCCAAAACCAAAAAGTTTATCTACAAATGCCCATAAAAAAATCCACCCCAAACTTATCCGAGCTGCTGACATAATCATGTTTTTCATAAAATATTTTTATTAGATATTTTAGCGATTGCAGTTTTGACAATGATGCCCAGACTAAATATGCCGAAAGTATAAAACAAATAACTGGCTATCCATAATAGATCGATATGTATATATGGTGCAATTTTGGCAGTATATGCTTCATTATAAATGTTAAAATAAATATCGGCGATGAGGGTTAGTACCAAACCGATAAATATCATCATCCAAGGCATAAGCATTTTCCCACCTCGATATTGAGACGCCATTTTAACGACAAAATAACTAACAATAATGAGGAGCAAGTCACCTATGCCGTATGCCATTCCTACTACGTTTTCGACAAAAGTTAATGTTGAATCAAATTGTAAAAATAAAACTTCATAACTAACGGCAGCAATTAATAAAGTTAATAAGGTAACCAAAAGAAACTTTGTTAATTTCGGCAGTGCGTCTGTCCCCCCCTTATTGCCTTTAAGTGCTACAATTAATCCAGATAAAAATAATGGATATGATAATAAATAAAAACAGTCGGCAATGGAAGGATATGGATCTATTCCTAAAACATAATCAAAAATCGTCCAAATAAATTCGCCAATAAATAAAGCTAAAATTCCCAAGGTTATTAAGAAAATTGCTTTGCCATGCTTATTATTTAAACCATAAACAGGAACTGTTGAAACGCCGGCAAAAACCGCTAACAAGGGCGCGCAAATATAAAGTACTTGAAAAGTAAACTCACTGAATGAACTCATCAATCTGCCCATTGCCGCTAGCAATGCTAGTATAAAAAATAATACAAGGCTCCAGCTAATAGTTTTTGATTTTATCATATTTATATTTTAGCTTTCTGAATAATATGCATAACTAATGTTTCTGTTTTATTGGGACCCAGAAGTTCATTTAATAGTTCACTTATACCTTCAATTGTAACCTCTAGTGACTTTTCCTGATAAAATTGTTTATATAAATTACCGGCGTTATCCCCCAATTCATCTCTAATAACCCTAAAAAGCTCCGCCCGAATATGTTGTTCACTTTTTTCTTTGACCATTTTATTTTTTGATTTATTTGATTATACGTAAGTTTTGGATTATTTCAAATCGGTTTTTGGGGAACGCAAAAAGATTGGGCTTTTTTAGCGTGTTGGGCCCTCGCTTGCGCATTGGCTTTTTCATCGCAAGGCCCTCGCTTGCGCTCGGGCTGTTGGCGGAGAGGGAGGGATTCGAACCCTCGATCCAGTTACCCGGATAACTTCTTAGCAGGAAGCCCCGTTCGACCACTCCGGCACCTCTCCGTATAGACTCATGTAATTTATAGGATTAAGGCTGCCTTGTCTAGTTTTATTAAAATTTAAATAATACTTAAACTGTCCTTAAATTTGTTCCTATAAATTGAGTTGGTATTTAATTATTTTCCATTTATGAATCCTAAATTATTTTGTTACACAGAGGCGCAAAACTCAACCGTGGTTAAAGAGACTTTTGCCAGGCTTTCTGAAATTTTCCCCATTATAAAGGACGAGAAAGAGGCGATTTTAGACAAAAGTACCATTATTATTCAGTTTGTTAATACGGTAAAGCCGGAGGCCACTATTAAGCTAATTAAAGCACGGCGTATTCTGTACCCCAAACATTTGCTAATCTGCATCGGGCCCAGTGCTCGGTTGGAATTAAAATTTGAGTTATTTAAATCCGGTTTGGATGAGTATCTAAATTTTTATACAGATTTAGCCTTGATCTGCCAAAAAATATATCATAGCTACAGCAACTTTAACGTTGTCAAAAAGCCAAATTTGTTAACAGTTGGGAGCTTAAGTCTAGATCCGATTAAAAGAACGGTTGAACGCAAAGGTAGATCAATAAGACTGCGTACGCGGGAGCTGGATTTGCTGACTTATTTAATGAAGCGCAATAATCAGGTTTGCTCAACTGCCGAACTGCTGGAGCAAGTTTGGGGCTACAATTACCAAGTTGCCAGTAATACGGTGCAAACACATATGAATAGTTTACGTAACAAAGTTGACAAAGACTTTAAACAAAAGCTACTGCACACACTGCCAAAACAAGGCTATATTATTGCTGAGCAATCCAATTTGGTACCTATAAGGCAAACTGCGCTTTAAGATATTCAATGGCACGATCTAATTGAATGTCTTGCTTAGCCTCAATTGCTTCCGGCGTAAATTCAACAACTTCGTCTGGGGTGAGACCTTTTTTGTTGATATCACGGCCTTTGGGAGTTAGCCATCGGGCAATTGTTAAGCGTAGACTGGATCCATCCGGGAAATCGACAACTTCTTGTACGGTTCCTTTACCAAAAGATTGTTCGCCGATTAAGTAAGCACGGCCATAATCTTGTAATGCTCCGGCCAAAATTTCGGAGGCGGAGGCGCTACCTTGATTAATTAAAACGGCAACAGGTAAGTGGGCTAATCTGGCTTTACCATTTGTTTCTAAAACTTGACTGTAACTATCTTTACGGCTTTCGATTTTAACGGCTGTTTGTCCCGGCTCTAATAACTCGCCTAGCATATCAACGGTAATTTCTAAATAACCACCACCATTGTAACGAAGATCAATAATTACACCTTTGGCGTTAGCTAGCAAAGCTTCTCTAGTGGCAGCCAAAAATTCGCTTAAGGTGTCATCGCTAAATTGATTAATCGAAATTAAGAAAATGTCGTCGTCTAGCTCTTCAGTAGTTACACTGTCTAATTCAATTTTGTTGCGAGTAATGATGACTTCAAATGGTTCATCTACGTCTTTGCGGACGAGGGTGAGGGCAATTTGGGTACCTCGTGGGCCACGAATTTTTTGGACGGCTTCAAATAAATCAAAGTCGGCAGCGAGCTCATCACCAATTTTATAAATAATGTCACCCGGCCGGATGCCTGCAGCTTCTGCTGGTGAATTTTTTAATGGGGAAACGATTTTAAGGATGTCTTCTTCAATGGTTAATTCGGCGCCAATACCTTCTAATTCGGCATTTAAGCTACCTTTGAACATTGATGCTTCTTCCGGGGTTAAAAACCCGGTATAAGGGTCGTTAAGTGAGTTGACCATGCCTTTAATGGCACCATATGTCATTTCTTGATCATTAAGACGGTCATCGTCAACATAGCTGTCTTTAAGCTGGTCCCAAATGCTCCAAAACAAGGTTAAATCAATGTTTGTGAATGATTCGGGTCGTTCGCTAACTATGCCTTCGCCGGGTAGGCCATCTTGAGGGAGGGCAACGGTTCTAGATCCTAAAATGATTGCAATAATGACTACTAAGATTGCGATTGTAATCTTTGCCCATTTTAGTTTTTTTACTAATTCGTGTTCCATGATCATAGTTTAATTTTCAAATGTTAAATTGATCGGGGTTACTTCTGTACAGTCATGTTGCTCCATTTTAAACAAAACGCCATTAAATTGCAAACCGCCATCCTCGTTATAGATGTGTTTTTGCGGTAATTGCGTCAACATCCGTTTTAAAATTGGCTCAACCGCAACGCCAATAATAGAACGATACGCCCCACACATGCCGGCATCAGTTAAAAAGCCAATACCTGTGGGGCCAACTTGGGCATCATTAGTTTGGACATGGGTGTGGGTGCCAACAACGGCGGAAACTCGCTCAAACTGTTCGCAGTAATAAAACATGGCTTTCTTTTCGCTAGTTGTTTCGGCGTGAAAATCGATAAAAATTGAATCCAGATGCTCATGTGCCAGTTCTTCATTCATAATTTTACTGAGTGTTCGTAATGGACAATCAACTTCTTCCTTCATAAAAGCACGTCCTTGTAAATTAATGACGGCAATACGTCGCATTCCGGTTTCTACAATTTTCCAGCCACGTCCAGGGGCACCGGGTGGGTAATTAGCAGGGCGAATCACGTCCGGGTCTTTTTGATTAAGCATAGAAACATGTTCATGCTCATAAAACGAATGGTTGCCACCGGTAAAAAAGTGCACACCCGCATCGGTTAGTTCTTTATGATGAACGCGATTAAAACCGTGTCCGTGTGTTGCATTTTCACCATTTGCAATTACAAGATCCGGTTGGTGTTTTTCGATTAATCCTGGCAAAAAATGCTGAACGGCTTTACGTCCTGCGCCGCCAGATACGTCACCTATAAATATAATTTTATAACTCAAGTTAAACAGATTAGACTACTGGCATAATGGTAGCAGTCCAAGAGCATTAACTAAAGCACATTTTACAAGGACTCGATACTACCCAGTATATCACTCATTGGGAGCATAATCGCCAAAACAATCACACCAACAATGCCGCCCACAACCCCAATAATCAGTGGCTGTAAGAGTTTAGCAAAATTGTCGGCGGTATCGTAGACTTTCTCGGTATAGTAATTGGCTAGCTTAAGCGCAATATTGTCGATTTGGGCTGTTTGTTCACCAACGGTAATCATATGAACCAACATGTTGGAAAAATAGGGACTATTGGCCAAACTGTCGCCCATACTAATACCATTGGTCACATCTTTTGCGAGTAATTCAATCTTTCTCCGATAAACCAGATTATTGACACTTTTGGCGGTAATTTCTAAACTTTGAACAATGCCTACGCCACTGGAAATCAAGTTAGCAAGGCTTCGGGCAAAGGCAGCCTGTGTGTAATCTTTGAGAAAAGTATTAAAAATTGGAATTTTAAGTTCGATCAAATGGTAATAGTAGCGAATATTTTCAACTCGATACAGAAGGTAATTGGTAATAATAACAGCCACGATGCCGACTAGCACAAGGACACCATACTGAACGAAGAACTCGCTTGTACCAACAACGGCGCGGGTAATTGCCGGTAATTCCAAATTGGCTTGAAGAAAAAGCTGACTAATTTGAGGTACGACATACCGCATTAAAATAAACACAGTCACAACGACAAAAGCCATAACGGTAACCGGATAAATTAATGCCCCTCGCACTTTGCTTCGTAACAATGAGCTTTTTTGCACTTCAATCGCTAAACGACGAAAGGCTTCTACAAGTCGTCCTGTGGCTTCGGCGGCGGCAATTGTCCCCCGCTCGGCCTCGTCAAAAATTTTGGGGTATTCAGCTAAAGCATCAGAAAACTTTTCACCATTTTCAATTTGCCAAGAAATGGCACGGCAAACTTTTTGAAAATACTTGTGGGTGGTTTGATCTGCATAAACCTTAATTGTTTTTAAGATCGGAATACCAGCCTCAATCATTACAGAAGTCAGTTCGTAAAATGTTTGCTTCTCACGGATTGGAACATGATGGCCAAAACTAAAAGCTTTATGGAGATCCTTATAGGCCGCACCGTATTTAGCTTTGCCTTTAGCGCTGGCTTTATCAATTTTTTTAACCTCACTTTGGATCTTCACTAAATCAATATCATCAATATCCAGATGAATTACCTGTTCTTCGTCGGCTAATTTTTCGATTTCGGCTTTGGCGTCGGGTTGAGGAGTTGCATCTAAATTAAAAGCTTGCATCTCTTCGGTATCGGCTAATGAAAAGCCCTTGGCTTGCTTAGACATTTATTGGGGGCTAGAGGCTTGACTATTTTCTGGGAGAGTGATTTCTAGGGTTGAAGGGACAGGCGGAGCAGGCGGAGGTGAAACCGGAGCCCCTGCAGCGAAAGAAGCGATCGGTGAAACCGGAGCCTGCGATGCTGCGATCGGTGAAACCGGAGCCTGCGACGACGCAACCACCGGGGCATCAATATGCATTTCTGTATGCTCCTCTTCCATATGCTTACCTGTCTCCTGACTACTACGACGAGCTACGCGGTAAACTTCTTCCATAGAAGTCTCGCCCAATGCCATCTTAATAAGACCGGCTTGTTCCAAGGTAATCATGCCTTCTTCTTGAGCTAATTCTTGAATTTGCAGGGATGTCTTTTCTACCAAAATTGCTTCACGGATGGTGTTGTTAATGTCCATAACCTCGTATAAACCAAAGCGACCGTGGTAGCCCACATTGTCACAAGCTGCGCAGCCAACCGGCTCATAGATGACGGTTATGGTTGCTGCTAACTCTGGATAGTTGGCTTTTTCGGAAGCGGGGATAGATTTAAAAGCCATCATGATATTGTCGTATAAATCGGGATCGTTTTGTTTTACTTGTTCAATACTGATTTGTTTTTTACATTGATCGCACAGCTTACGTACAAGCCGTTGCGCAATAATTGTATTAATAGTGGAAGCCATTAAAAACGGCTGGACACCCATATTAATAATACGGGTTAAGGTTTCGGTGGCACTGTTTGTATGAATAGTTGATAGAACCAAATGCCCGGTTAGTGAGGCTTCAATCGCCACGTTAATTGTTTCATGGTCACGAATTTCCCCAACCATCACAATATCGGGATCTTGACGGAGTGCAGAGCGTAAGCCGGTGGCAAAGGTGTAATCAATATCGGGATGGACTTGCGATTGATTTAAACCTTCCATCTCAATTTCGACCGGATCTTCAATTGTTAAAATGTTTACATCCATTTTATTTAAGATGTTTAAACAAGAGTACAAAGTAGTTGTTTTACCGGAACCGGTAGGCCCCGATGTTAAAATAATACCATTTGGATCCTTAAGCCCATCTTGCAAAAATTTAAGACTGTTTCCTGTAAGCCCTAACTCGACCAATGTGGGGATTTCACGCGATTTATCTTGAATACGCATTACCACTTTTTCACCATTTACAGTGGGTAAAGTAGATATACGTAAATCCATTTCACGATTGTCCTTGGTGGTAACCTGACTTCGACCATCTTGCGGAATTCGTTGTTCATCAATTTTTAAATTGGACATAATTTTGATACGCGAAACAACAGCAGGATGCATATTGCTTGGGTACTCAACAACTAAACGCAAAACGCCATCAATACGATATCGAACACGCACCTTATTTGCAGACGGCTCGATATGAATATCCGAAGCTCGTTGTTCCAAGGCATAGCTGATCATATTCAGAACCATTTGTGGTACCTGACCGGCTAAAATTGCGCTCTTTAATTGTTCTAATTTATCATTCATGATTGAAAATAGGCGCTTAAATTAACTGTATAGTTTATCAAACCATCTTCCTCAGTGGTTCCAAGGTTGAGGGAAATTGATTGAACATCCATTAAACGCAGGTTACTTCCCGGTAAACCGGATGTTTCAATTGCTTGCAAAAAGCGGTGAAAGTTATTAAGTGAACTGCTTAATGTTAATGTGACGGGTAAAATACTGAGGCTTTTTTCTTCATCAATAGTGGAACTACCAAAAACAAGACTATTATTGTCAATGGGTTCGATTGTTGAGTTCCACTGAGCAAAAAGCTCATCAAAGGTTCTTGTTAAGGTTGTTAGATTTTCATCTGCCGGCAAGAATGTGTTAAGTTCGTACTTAATCGATTGGGATTGACGTTTTGCCAGTTCAATCTTGATCTCGCTGGTTGCGTTCACAAAATCACGACTATCTTGCATAACCTCGGCAATCTTAAGGGTGGCCGAACCTTTGGAATTTACAATGTAGAAGCTACTGCCAATACTCAATACAATGCCAACTACTGTAAGGGCAAGGTAAGCCTTGGCTATAAATAGCTTTTGCTTTGCCTTATCTGCAAACTCCGATTTTTTGAGTTCTGATTGGATCATAATTAAGCGTTAGGGGCTGGCTCTGGCGTTGGCGTTGCGCCATCACGAATAAACTCAAAATCTAATTGTAAAGTAGCCTCATAATAACTGGCTAAATCGGCTTCTGTTGCCGGTACTGGGTTTTTTGTAAAGGATCGATGATCAACATTTTGGAAGTGTGGATCAGCCTCAATAATGTCGATTAAATCAGCAATTCGTGTAAAGGTTTTATTATCCTCGGTTTTAATTTGACCGGTTAAGGTAATTTTATTGGTGCGACTGTCAAAATTGTAGTTGCTGTAGGTAATAAATTCGTTAGCAGGATTACCAAAAAATGGATCGATCTCACGTGTTTTGGCTTCGATGTTGGCAATAATTTGTGACCAAAGCATTCGATCCTTATTAACTTTTAGTAAAATTGTTTCCGGAATTTCGAGACTGGCTAAAAACTCTTCAAGCCATGGCATAAATTCTGTGTTTGGCTTGGCAATAATGGCTTCTAGGCTTTTGCTATTGGCAATTGCCTCATGTAGCTCTTGGTTGCGCATGACGCCTTTTACACTGGTATTTTCTAACTCTTTGGGCAAGGCGGCAACTAGCGAGGCACGAGCGGCCTTGGGATCATTGGCGTTAAAAATCGTCAAACGGCTAGTAAGAGCTCCAATACTGCTTAAACGCTGATTCACTAGTTGTCGTAAAGATATTGCTTGGTCGGAACCAACTTGGTAATACTGAATGAGTTCCATCGCATCCCAAACCAAATCTTGCACAGAACGATCAATAAGCCGATAAAGCTCGTAATTGTACGCATTTTCCAGATTGACACGGCTATCGGTTACTTCACTCAAAGTTAAATTCGCCTTAAAAGTTGTTTGTTGCGTACTCTGAAAACGGAAAAAGAAATATCCGCCCATCATGGTGCCAATAATTACAATACTCACAAAAACATTGCGTGAAACATTAGCCAACCGAGCATTGTTTTTTAGTTGAAACTCAAGACTGGTCAATTCCGCTTGCGAAACCTGCTCATCACCTAGTTTACTCAACATAGAAGGCTGAGCTTCTGGCTCAACGGCTGTACTTTGCTTAACGATGGTATCCACCAAGTCGCTATTTTCAGCAGATTGCGGCTCTACTGGATCCAAATTAAAGGAAACAGTTGGTTCGGGTTTATTTTCCAGGTTAAGTGGAATCATGCCCTCTGTTGTGCCGTTATCGTCACCTATATTTTGATTGTCATCAGCCACGTAAACTGTGTGATTAAAAATCAGGTTCAATAAATCTTATTATTATAGCAAAAATAAGCCCAAATAACAAGGGTCTACCAAAGGAGCTTTTTTCTGTTAAATCAGCGATTATTTTCTAAACCAACGTTTAAATCTCTCCCAAAGACTGCGTTTTGGCTTAACAGTAACGGCATTGCGGCGTTTATCTTCCTTGTCGGACTTGTAGATGTTGGAGAAGAACTTCCCATTTTTGCCGTCGGCGCTACGGCCTGCGCAACAGGTACAATCATCGCTAATACAAATATGCTCGGTTTTAACACCAATGGCTTCCGCTTGCCGGCGTAATAGTTCATTTATATCGATACTATGGCCGCCTTTGCGTGGACCTTTGTGAATACCACCGCGCTTAACGATAGGCTTGGTGCCTGCTGTTTTCTTTTCATACGCTTCCAATAACTCCAAATGTTTTAGATATTTTCCATCCGAATCGGCACCATGTCCGTAACAACAAGGTCCGGCACCGCCCATAATTGTAACTTCTAACTCGTCTGGATTAATTCCATAAGTTTCTTTTAAATGATTGACGGTATTGATAAATAATGACTCACCGCCACCATTTAGCTCTTTGTCCGGCATACTAAATAAACATTCAACAGCACCGTGCAAAACTGCGTTAATTCGACCCCTTGTGTCCGAAATAATGACAACAGGGCACCCCTACTAATTCCGCTTAAATCTACAGTAAATCCTTCTGTTTGCGTTTTTGTCATACTATTGATTATTTATTGCGAAATGAGCGTACGCACTATTCTTGCTTTTGTCAACCCGACATCGGCTCTCTAAACTAATTGAGTAAGATTTTTGGTTAGGCATTCCCAGCAT